>QWCK01001905.1_pt1 | contig 28221 bp, 20 predicted proteins | sample 1972571 | NCBI WGS metagenome assembly QWCK01 (sample SAMN09866710, study PRJNA288562) | Human gut metagenome isolate term2_stool, whole genome shotgun sequencing... | isolation source: gut | host: Homo sapiens | place: USA: California | reverse complement strand
GACGGACTGGTACCGGCCGACGAAAACGACCGTTCCGTACCCTATTTCCACTGGTGGCCCAAGCAGGGAGGCAACGAATGGGTGACTTACACCTTCGCTAATGCCAAAACCATTCAGAGCGCAACCGTATATTGGTTCGACGACCAGCCATGGGGAGGGTGCAAGGTTCCCGACAGCTGGACCATGGAATACCAGGACGAAAGCGGTGCATGGAAACCGGTATTCCACGCTGATCAATACCCTGTCAAGAAAGGTCAGGCTTGCATCGTCAACTTCGATCCGGTCAAGACAAAGGCCGTGAGGCTCAATGTCTACCAACCCGAGAAATATTCGTCCGGCCTCTTCGAGTGGTCGGTCAATTGAGGCAGAGTTGCTTTGGCAGCATCTTCCCGACTCTTTTAAGTTGTTGTTCGTTTTCGGGCGGATTTCCTTGTAAGAGTTTGGAAATTGTGCTAACTTTGCCCTCCGTATGGTACTGAACTACATTTGGATTGCATTCTTCCTCATTGCTTTTGTCTTTGGGGCTTTTCAGCTATGCATGGGCGACACCACTATCTTTCAAAAGATAGTGGATTCCACATTCGACACGTCGAAGTCAGCTTTCGAGATCTCCCTCGGCCTGACCGGTGTCTTGGCTTTGTGGCTCGGTATCATGAAGATTGGTGAACGCGCCGGCGTGGTGAATGCACTGGCAAGGGTGCTCAGTCCGGTGTTCACCAAACTCTTTCCCGATATTCCGAAGAACCATCCGGCCATGGGTTCTATCTTCATGAACATCGCCTCCAACATGCTCGGACTCGATAATGCCGCAACCCCCACCGGCCTGAAGGCCATGCAGCAGATGCAGGAACTGAACACCAGGAAGGACACGGCAACCAACCCGATGATCATGTTCCTCGTACTCAACACCTCGGGTCTCACCATCATTCCAACAACCATCCTCGCCTTTCGCGCCTCCTACGGGGCAGCATCGCCCACCGATGTCTTCATCCCCATTCTCCTGGCCACCACAATAGCTACCTTGGCGGGCATCATCATCACCTCCGCCTGGCAACGTATCAACATCTTTCAACCCGTTCTTCTGGCCACGATGACCGGACTCGTGGCCTTTGTAGGTTTGGTGGTATGGAGTTTCGGGCAGATGGATAAAGACACACTGGGCACCGTCACGAGCATTGCCAGCAACCTCATCCTGCTGGGCATCATCATCATTTTCATCCTCACCGGATTGTTCAGAAAGGTCAACGTCTACGACGCTTTTATCGAAGGAGCCAAGGAAGGCTTTACAACAGCCGTCCGGATCATCCCCTATTTGGTGGCCATCCTGGTGGCCGTGGGCGTGTTCCGTGCCTCCGGGGCGATGGACATGCTCATCGATGGCATTGCATGGACCGTGAAACAATGCGGTATCAACACCGATTTCGTCGGTGCATTGCCCACGGCCCTTATGAAACCCCTGTCGGGAAGCGGTGCCCGCGGACTCATGCTCGAGACCATGAAAACCTATGGTCCCGACAGCTTTGTGGGGCGGTTGAGCTGCATTTTCCAGGGAAGCACCGACACGACATTCTATATCCTCGCAGTATATTTCGGCAGCGTGAGCATCAAATACACCCGCCACGCCGTGGCCTGCGGCCTGCTGGCCGATCTCGTGGGAGTGATTGCAGCCGTGTTCATCGCATATATCTTCTTTTGAAAGAGTGAAGAGTGAAGAATGAAAAGTGAAGAATGAAGAGTGTAGAGTGAAGAGTAATTCCGTTCCGTATGGCCAATTATGAATTGTGAATTATGAATTCTGAATTTTCACCCCGCATGGCCAATTGTGAATTGTAAATTGTGAATTATGAATTAAAAAAAATGGCAACCCTGAAATCGCTTTTAAAAGACACTGCCATCTATGGCATCAGCAGCATAGCCGGGAGGTTTATCAACTACCTGCTCGTGCCCATCCAGACCGCTGCGTGGGCTGCCTCGGGCGGACAATACGGCGTCGTGACCAATGTCTATGCCTACACGGCACTGCTGATGGTGATCCTCACCTACGGCATGGAGACGACATTCTTCCGCTTTGCCAACAAAAACGAGGAGGATCCGCAGACCGTCTACACCACTACGCTCATCTCGGTGGGCTCCACGTCGCTGCTCTTTATTATCCTGATACTCTCCTTCCTCGGCCCCGTTTCATCGTTCATGGGCTATCAAGACCACCCCGAATGGGTGGCCGTGATGTTTGTATGTGTGGCCATCGATGCCTTCAAATGCATACCTTTTGCCTATCTGCGCTACCAAAGCCGACCCATCAAGTTTGCCACCATACAGCTGGCCAACGTATTTCTGAATGTCCTCCTCAACATCACCTACCTCTTTATACTCCCTGCCCTGCGCATCAATCCCTTCGGACTCTATGACGACAGTTTCACACTCAACGTGGGCATGGTGTTCTATATCAATTTGGCTTGTACCACATTGGTCACCCTGATGTTTTGGAAGGAACTCGTCGGCTTTCCCTATCGTTTCGATCCCAAGCTGCTCAGGCGCATGCTGCGCTATGCATGGCCGCTGCTGATATTAGGCATTGCGGGCATCCTGAACCAGACTTTCGACAAGATCGTCTTTCCTTTCCTTTACCGCGAAAGCGATGCGGCTGCCGAACTGAGCATCTACGGAGCCACCGTCAAGATAGCCATGATCATGGCCATGATTACTCAGGCCTTCCGCTATGCCTACGAACCATTTGTATTCGGCAAGTCCAAGGACAAGGACAACCGCGAGACCTACGCCAAGGCCATGAAGTTTTTTGTCATCTTTACCCTATTGGCTTTCCTCGTGGTGGTGGGTTATATGGACGTGTTAAGGCACATCATCCCCAACCGCGACTACTGGTCCGGCCTACGGGTGGTGCCTATCGTAATGGCCGCCGAAATCATGATGGGCATCTATTTCAACCTGTCGTTCTGGTATAAGCTCATTGACCGCACCATCTGGGGAGCTTATTTCAGTGGTGCCGGATGCCTCGTTCTCATCGCCGTCAACGTAATTTTCGTACCCCGATACAGCTATATGGCGTGTGCATGGGGAGGCTTTGCAGGTTATGCCACAGCCATGCTACTCAGCTATTTCGTCGGACAGAAATACTATCCCATTAACTATCCCGTCAAGGAAATACTGGCATATGTAGCCCTGGCCGTCGTACTCACCGCGGGCATGCTCACCGCCAACAACTATTTGACTCCACTTCCGGCCATCATTGTCAACACGTTGTTGGGTTGCATCTTCGTTGCCTATCTCGTGAAGAAAGACCTGCCACTGAACATCATAAAAAAGAAACAATAAACTCAATAACGGATACCACAGCTATCCCATTAAAAGAAAACAGACAAATGAACAACAGACTTATCAAGCCCCTTGTTTTTTTAACCCTCAACCTCTTATCTTTTCTGCCCCTACATGCCGACGAGGGCATGTGGACGCTCTACAATCTGCCTCAAGCCGTCTATAGCGAGATGCAACGAGAAGGTTTCCAACTGCCCTACAATGACTTGTATCACGGCGAGAATGCTGTGAGTCGGGCCGTGGTCAACTTCTCGGGCTACTGCTCCGGCGTGGTGGTCAGCCCCGACGGACTGGTGTTTACCAATCACCATTGCGGCTTTGAGGCCATTCGCTCCCACTCCACCGTGGAGCACGACTACATGCTCAACGGCTTCTATGCCAAGACCTACGAGGAGGAGCTGCCCAACGAAGACATGTTCGTCTCTTTCATGATAGAGCAACAAGATGTCACCGCACGGCTCGAGAGTCTCGGGCTTTCCCGCCTCAGCAAAGACAGGAAGGGCGCGCTCATCGACTCGTTGCAATATGCCATGACCGATTCTGTCAAGAATATCGACTCAACCTTACACGTTGTCATCGATGCCTTCTATGAGGGAAACAAATATTACGCCACCACCTATCAGGACTTCACCGACCTCCGGTTGGTGTTCACCGTGCCCAAATCGATGGGTAAGTTCGGCGGTGAGACCGACAACTGGATGTGGCCCCGACAGACATGCGACTTCTCGGTATTCCGCATTTACGCTGACCCGAAAACCAACGGCCCCGCCGCATACGCCAAAGACAACGTGCCCTACCGCCCCAAACACTGGGCTCCCGTGTCGCTCGAGGGCTACAAAGATGGCGACTTTGCCATGACCATGGGTTATCCTGGCTCCACCAGCCGCTATCTGTCGAGCTACGGCATCGAGCAGATGCGGATGAAAAACGCTGTCCGCGCACAGGCCCGAGGCATTAAGCAGGAGGTGATGCTACGCCACATGCGTGCCGACGAAGGCGTGCGCATCAAGTACGACAGCAAGTATGCCAACAGCTCCAACTACTGGAAAAACTCCATCGGAATGAACAAATGTATCGATTCCATCGGTCTCATCCAACAGAAACGAGCATTTGAACGTCAAGTGGAATCCTTTGTCAATCGGACGGGATACCTGAAAGACAGCCTCAACTTCCAGTTGCTCGAAAAACTCTATCGCAAAAGTGCAACGGCCGCCCATGACCTGCTGTATCTCACCGAAAGTTTTCTCCGCACAAACGAGTTCACCACACGCGCCATCAACGAAAACCGAGGACAGGAGACACAAGGCCCGGACAACAGGCCCAAGAAGCAATATTTCATCTACAAGGACGTCCAGAAGACCTGGGACGAGGCACTCGATAAGGAGGTGCTGGCAGTGGCACTGAAAAACTACCGCAACCACATCACCGACCCAAACAACCTGCCGGCGTTCTACAAGACCATCGAAACCAAATACGGCAACGACTACACCCGGTATGTGAACGATCTCTGGCAAAAGAGCTGTCTGATGAAACCCAACGGGAAAATATATTTCCGCAAGAAGTCTTTCAGGAAAGACCCGGGAACGATTATAGGTAAACAACTGCGCGAGCTTATCGACCAAAACCGCGAACTTCTCTCCACACTGGCCGACAGCATAGCCGATCAGGAGCGTTACCTCTGTGCCGCCAAGCTGCGCATGGAACAGGACATGCCCCATTACAGCGATGCCAACTTCACCATGCGCCTAAGTTATGGACAAGTGGGAGGGTTCGATTTGGGCGGCAAGCCTTCGGGCTACTATACCACCTCCGAGAGCCTGTTGGATAAGATGGAGCAGGGCGATAAGGGCATCATCGACTATCAGGCCGAGCCTATCATGCACGCCCTGATGAATGTCGATGACTGTAGCCCCTATGTCGACCGCCAAACCTACAAGCTACATCTGTGCCTTCTCACCAACAACGACATCACGGGCGGCAACAGTGGCTCGCCGCTGTTCGACGGCAAGGGTCGTCTCATCGGACTGGCCTTCGACGGCAACTGGGACAGCCTCAGCTCCGACATCCATTTTGACAAGCATTTGGCCCGCACCATCAGCGTGGACATCCGATTCGTGCTCTACATGATGGATAAGTGGGGACATGCCGACCGCCTGCTCAAGGAAATGGGTTTGAAATAAAAATCACAAATACAATACAGCCATCTCGTCCGAAGGCTCATGTCTTTCGGGTGAGATGGCTTTGTTTTAACAGCTTATCGTTAGCGTATCGCGTTCGAAGTACAAGCGTCTGACGGCCGACATCCGATCGTTCTACGGACGAAGTACACGTGTATTTCGGACGTCAGACGCCGGTGGTGAAGCTGGTGTGCATGGCATTGCAACGAGTATACGTTGGCCCTGAGTAGCTTTTGGTCTCGATGGTTGGTCTTATTGGTTAGCTGACATATTCTACCAGCGAGTCAAAATCATTGGCAACAGCGATGAAATCGGACCATTTGCCACGGATGAGGCCACGTTCCTGCATGTCATTGAGCAAGGCAATGGTCGAATTCCAAAATCCCTTCATGTTGTAGAGCACCACCATTTTGTGATGATAGCCAATGGTGTGAGATGCCGCAACAGTGAAGATTTCATCGAGAGTACCTATCCCTCCGGGCAGGGCAATAAAGATATCGGCTTGTGCCATGATGAGCTGCTTTCGGTCGGAGAGATTGTCACACGATACGTTGACATCAACATAATCAGACCCGCGCCCATTCTTTTCCAATATGGTGGGTATCATACCGATGGTTCGTCCACCGGCACGGTGCACTGACTGAGCTATACACTCCATGAGTCCGAGGTCACACCCGCCATACACCAAGTCGTGCCCATTACGCCCGATCCATGTACCCAGCTCCTCAGTGAGCCGAAAAAAGTCCGGGTCTATATCATTGTTGGCCGAGCAAAAAATTCCTATTTTCATAACTTTTTGATTTTAACACATCAAAAATAGCGATTATCGATTGGTATACCAAATTTTTCAACCAATTTGTCAACCAGCCATTCGATATACGGCAGTTTCTGTCATAGCACCATTCTATTATACAACCCCATGACAACACCCGTATCCAGCCCGACCAACTGCATAAAAAATCATCATAAAGTAGGATTGCAGGAAAAACCAAAATGCAGTAATTTTGCAGTCACAAATGAATTTTTAGCAAATGACAAACAAGAACCTAACTGCAAGTTTTCTGATGGGCATGCTGCTCACCTTCATGCCCACCCTCTCGCAAGCAGCAGAAACCGACAGCATCTATCCTCACCAAGAACTTGACGAAGTGGTCGTCACCCGTTACAAAATCAATCGCCACAACCTCACCCCCGCATCGGTGTCGACCATCGGGCGCGCGCAGATTCAGGCGCAGGGAGTAACTGATATTGCCGATATGTCGGCCATGATGCCCAACTTCTTCATCCCCGAATACGGATCCCGGCAGACCACCCCGATTGCCATCCGCGGCGTGATGTCGAAGGTGAAAGGCACGGCCGTGGGCTTCTACGTGGACGGCGTGCCCCATTTTGAGATTTCCGCATTCAACACCGATATGCTTGACGTGACGGCGATAGAGGTTTATCGCGGTCCGCAAGGCACGCTCTACGGCCGCAACACCATCGGCGGCGTGATCAACGTCTACACCCACACGCCCTTCGACTATCAGGGCACCAAGTTGAAAGTAGGCTATGGCAACTATAACCATGTGGTGACGCAATTTTCCAACTACACCCGCCTATCATCGTCATTCGGCGTGAATGTTGGCGGCTATTACGAGCACAACAACGGTTATTTCAAGAATACCTTTCTCGGCAAAAAGGCCGACAAGCTGGATGCCGCAGGCGGAAAGCTGGGATTTTACTATAACCCCACCGACCGTTGGAAATTGCGGTTGAATACCGAACTCAACTACACCAACCAGGGCGGCTACCCTTACGCCCCCTACGACACGAAGAAACAGGAACTTGCCGACATCGCCTACAACCGTGCGTGCGGCTACATCCGCACCATCTCGACCACCGGGCTCATGGCGCACTACACCGGCAACGGCTTCAGCCTGAACAGCCAGACCACCTTCCAGCACATCCACGACAACCAGAGCATAGACCAGGACTTCACAAGCAAGGACCTCTATTTCGTGACCAACGGGGTGACGCAGAACACGTGGAACGAGGAAATCGTGCTCAAATCGGAGAACGACAGCCGCTTCCAATGGGTGGCGGGAGCTAACGGCTTCGTCCAGACGGCCAACCAAGACCAAGCTACAAGTTTCTTCATGCGAGACAATATCCAGCCTGCCCATTACAAGACGCCGACGCAGGGAGCTGCCGTCTTCGCGCAGGCTTCCTATAACCTGTGGAGAGGATTGTCGGCTACAGCCGGACTACGATTCGACTATGAGCACAGCAAAATGAAATATTCGCGTGAGATGATCACTATCTCCAATGGGGCGCAGAAGCATCTCAAGGATTTCAAGTCATCGCTCCACTTCACCCAGCTCATCCCGAAATTCGGGTTGCAATATCTTTTCGACAGCCACAACCAGGTCTTTGCCAACGTGACCCGCGGCTACAAGGCCGGCGCGTTCAATCAGTCTTTCCAGACCGATGACGAGCGAAGCTACGACCCGGAGTACAATTGGAACTATGAAATCGGAACGAAACTCACCACGCGCGATGGTCGTTTCGGGGGCGAGCTGACGCTGTTCTACATCGACTGGCGCCATCAGCAGATCAGCCACACGGTGCCCGCCGTGGGCAATGTGATCGACAATGCCGGCCATTCCGACAGCAAGGGCGTGGAGCTGACGTTTAGGGCACGTCCGCTGCGCGACCTCCTGCTCACGGCAAACTACGGCTACACCTACGCCCGTTTCCTCGATTATAAGAAAAATAAAACCACCGACTACTCGGGCAACATGCTTCCCTTAGTGCCGCGCCACACGATGGACGTGGCCGGACAATACACCATCCATCCCCGCCGGGGCCTCGACGCCATCCGGCTAAGCACCGACGTGCAGGGCGTGGGCAAGCTCTACTGGCACGAGAACAACGGGCAAGCGCAGAAATTCTACGCGCTCCTCAATGCGAAGGCCGCATTCCAGAAAGGCATCGTCACCCTCGAGCTGTGGGGAAAGAACCTCACCTCGACCGATTATCTGAGCTATTACTTCATCTCCACAAGCAGCTACGCACAGAAAGGGAAGCCCCTGACCTTCGGCGCCAACGTCATTGTGGACTTCTAAAAACCAAGCCTTTGCGAATGGACATCATCCAGAAATACAACGTATCCGTACCCCGATACACCAGCTATCCACCGGCCAACTATTTCGAGCCGATGGATAGTGGCCGTTATATAGAGGCCGTCGACGAGTCGAATCACACGGGGAGCCCGATGCTCTCATTCTACCTCCACATGCCGTTTTGCCGCCACCTCTGCCACTATTGCGGCTGTAACTCCTATCTCATGCCTCGCACGGGCGATGCCGTAGACCGATATGTCAAGGCTCTGCACCGGGAAATCGACCTCGTGGCCGCCCATTTGGACCGCCACCGGCCCATCGCCCAGATTCACTACGGGGGTGGAAGTCCCACCGCCATGCCCGTCGGCGTGTTGCGCGAGCTCAACGAGCATCTGCTCTCGCTGTTTCCCACCATCGACCGCCCGGAGATAGCCATCGAGTGCCATCCCGGCTATCTCACCCTGGAAGACTGGCAACAGCTCACCGAAAGCCATTTCAATCGGTTCTCCATCGGCGTGCAGGACATGGACGAGCGGGTGCTGAAAACGGTAAACCGCACCCCGTCGCTGTTGCCGTTGCAGCAGATTGTGGATTTGCTCCACGTCGCCGGAGCCACCGTCAACATGGATCTACTCTTCGGACTCCCCTACCAGACGGCCGGGTCGTTTGTTGAAAGCATCCGCCGGGCTATCGCCATCCGCCCCGAGCGACTCGTTACCTTCAGCTACGGTCATGTGCCTTGGGTGTTCAAGCGGCAGCAGATCCTGGAGAAAATCGGCCTTCCTCCCACCGACGAGAAACGGCGGATGTTCGACGAGGCCTCCCGATTGCTCCATGAGGCGGGCTATCGAAGCATCGGCCTCGACCATTTCGTGTTGCCCAACGACGAACTGTTCACGGCCTTGCAAGAAGGACTGCTCTACCGAAATTTCCAGGGATACTGCACCCGTCGCACCACCGGACAGGTCTATGCCTTCGGCGCAACAGGCATCAGTCAGCTCGACACGTTCTACGCCCAAAACACCAAGGACATCGAAGGCTACATCCGAGACACCATGAGCGGACGGCTCTCCACGGCCAAGGGCTACCACCTCACACCTCAGCAACGCATCTGCAAGGAGGTCATCGAGCGGCTGATGTGCAACTACCGCATCCGGTGGAGTGAGCTTGCTGACACGCTTGCCGTCGACCATGACACCCTTTTCTCGGCCATCCACTATGACCCGGCGCAGTTGCAGGATATGGCGCGCGACGGCATCATCAACCTGAGCAACGACGGCATCGCCATGACCGACCTCGGCCATCCTTTCGTACGCAATGTCGCCGCCGCCCTCGACCCACTCATGCAGTACACCGACAAGAAGTTTTCCAAACCCATTTAATCCCCAATCAGAATGACCCAACGCGACACCATCGTGATAGGAGCCGGCATCACCGGCCTCACCTGCGCCTTCCAACTGCGCCGCCGCCATATTGACGCAGAGGTTTTGGAGTGTCAAAACCGTGTGGGCGGACAGATCCACACGTTCCACATCAACGGCTTCACCTTTGAGAGCGGACCCAATACTGGCGTGGTGAAACATCCCGAGGTGGCCGAATTGTTCGAGCAGTTGGCCGACAAATGTCAACTGGAGACGGCTTTGGAGTCGAGCAAACGGCGCTTGATCTGGAAGGACGACCGTTTCCACAACCTGCCGTCGTCGCTCCCCACGGCCATCGCCACGCCACTATTCACATGGAAAGACAAGTTGCGCATCCTCGGGGAGCCGTGGCGAAAGCGCGGCACCGACCCCAACGAGTCGGTCGGCAGCTTGGCCGAGCGGCGCCTTGGGAAATCGTATGTCGACTACGCTGTCGACCCGTTCCTCTCTGGGGTATATGCCGGCGATCCCTACAAATTGCCCACCCGTCTGGCCCTACCCAAGCTCTACCGCTTGGAACAAGACTACGGCTCGTTCATTCGAGGCTCCATCGCCAAGGCCCGCCAGCCCAAGACCGACCGCGACCGCAAGGCCACCAAAGCGGTGTTCTCGGCCCGGGGTGGTTTCAACAAGCTCGTTGACGCCTTGGCCGAGGCCATCGGCGCCGACCGCATCACCACTTCGGCCCGCCACATCCGCGTCATGCCCGACGGCGACGGCTGGATGGTGAGCTATGAGAAAGACGGCGAGACGCGAGCGATCCGTTCCCGTCGCGTGGTCACCACCTGTGGCTCTTACTCGCTGCCCGACCTTCTTCCGTTCGTCGATCGCACCGTGATGGCCGACCTGAGCAACCTCCGTTACGCGCCGGTGGTGCAGATCGGCGTAGGCCTCCGCGACACCCACTATCACGATTGGCTCGCCTTCGGCGGATTGGTGCCGTCCAAAGAGCGGCGCGAGGTGCTCGGCATCCTCTTTCCCTCAGCCTGTTTTTCGGGAAGGGCTCCCGAGAATGGAGCCTCCTTGGCCTATTTCATGGGAGGCATGCGCCATCCCGAGATGGTCGGAAAGAGCGACGAGAAGCTGACCGAAATCGTCGACCGAACGCTCGTCGATATGCTGAAATATCCCGTCGGAACACATCCCGACACCCTCCGCATTTTCCGTCACGAGCGTGCGATTCCTCAGTATGAGGCCAGCACAGACCGTCGGATAGCTGCCGTCGAACGGCTCCGCAAGCTCTATTCAACCCTCACCATCGCCGGAAACCTGCGCGACGGCATCGGCATCGGCGACCGTATCAAGCAGGGGTGCGACGTGGCCGCGAACGAAAACTACTAAAAGGGGCTTCGGACCAGTCGGACTTGTCGGACCCGTTCGTCCGCTCTGAATTATTCGACTGGTCTGGCTCGTCTGACAGGTCCGACCTGTCGCCCTCTCAAAAACTCTATTTTCACTCATGTCTCACACCAAATTCCAAGAATTTTCCCAGCTCGCCGGCCAGCGCAAATACGATCTTTTCACTTTCTTCTGCCTCTACATCGCGCAAGCGTTGCCCATGACTTTCTTCGCGACGGCCCTGCAAATCACCATGCGGCAGGCCTCATTCTCGCTCTCCGCCATTGCCCTGACCCAGCTCATCAAGCTGCCGTGGATCGTGAAATTCCTCTGGGCACCGCTCGTAGACCGCCGTTGCACCACCTTGAAAGGCTTTCGCCGCTGCATCTTCCTGTGCGAGGGTATCTACGCCCTACTCATTCTCGCCATCGGTTGTATGGACCTCTTGTCCAACTTCACGGTCATCATCACGCTCATCATCTTGTCGTTTGTCGCCTCTGCAACACAAGACATCGCCACCGATGCCTTGGCCGTATTGTCGTTCCGGCGCGAGGAAAAGAGCATGGTCAACAGCATACAATCGTTGGGCAGCTTCAGCGCGACGCTCATCGGCAGTGGTATCCTGCTCGCCCTGCTGCAACGCTATGGCTGGCACCGTGTGCTGCCGTCTCTCGCCCTCTTCGTCGTTCTCGCCGTCATCCCCCTCATGCGCAACCGCCAACTCACCATCAAGGAGCGGCCTCACACCCGCCAAGTGCGTCTCACTGACTCTTTCACCTTCCTCGGCCTGCGTCGAAACCGGCGGCAGATCGTCTTTCTACTGCTCTACTACGCGGGACTCATCAGCGTGCTTTCGATGGTGCGTCCGTGGATGGTCGACCTCGGCTACTCGATGAAAGACATCGGACTGCTCAGCGGCATCATCGGATCGTCGGCCGCCTGCATTGCCACTCTCGTCAGCGGCCAGCTCATTTATGTGCTCGGCCGGTGGCGCGCGCGCCGTCTGTTCGCCCTGCTCTCCTTCGTCACCTGCCTCTACTTTGTCGTGCTTGCCCAGCTGCATCCCGCAACATGGCATGTCGTCTTGGGCATCGTGCTGCTCTGGAGCTGCTACGGACTCTCCACAGTGATGGTCTACACCACGTCGATGGACATGGTGCGACCGGGCTTGGAAGGCACCGACTTCACCACCCAGACCGTCATCACCCACCTCAGCGGCATCGTCTTCTCAGTCATCGCCGGCCATGTGGCTCAACATTTCGGCTACTCAGTTTTCTTCATTTTTTCCAGTCTTCTTGCTCTGACCAGTCTGGTTTACATAGCCTTTGCCTTTCGTAAAAAGGATTAGGGCATAAGTGACAAAAAGAGCCCTAAATTCTCTTGTAGTCCCTTTATTTACTATAGTTTTGACAAAAAACTTTTCGATGACAAAAAATCTGCTTTCATTGCGGATCTCATCGCACTATTAAAAAAGTAAGGAGAATGGTTATCAGCGTTGGTGTCTTTGCCTAAAAAAAGTTGACTCATAAAGTCAACAATGATGTGGAATATCATTGTTGGCCGAGCAAAAAAATCCTATTATCATGACTTTTTGATTTTAACACATCAAAAATAGCCATTATCGATTGGTATACCAAATTATTATTTAATTTTGTAGATAAAGATTTTATCTAAATATCAAACTTGACTTAAAACTAAGTATTCTTATGAAGAAACATTACCTTTATCTTGTTACCGCATTGCTGGGCTGCTCGAACATGATGGCAACAGCACAAAACACTCCCGTTTCCCAAATGGAGAAGCTTTCGCGTGGCGTTGTAGCTGTGCCGGCTAAGGGCGGCGGACAGATGGTGAGTTGGCGTTTTTTAGGAACCGACGACGATGAAACCACTACTTTCGAGGTGCTCCGCAACGGTGTGAGCATATCAGGCACAGTGTCCAATGCTACATGCTTTGTGGACAAGACCGGATCATCTACCAGTGAATATCAGGTGGTGACTTTGGTGAATGGCGAACCAACAGATACCACGGCGGTTGCCAAACCATGGAGCGAACCATACACCACCCTGCACCTTGACCGTCCCACCGCCTCAGACTGTACTTACACACCCAATGACTGTAGCGTGGGCGATATAGATGGAGATGGAGAATATGAGCTTATTGTCAAGTGGGATCCTTCCAACTCGAAAGATAATTCTCAGAAAGGAAAAACTGGAAACGTGTATATCGACTGCTATAAGTTCGACGGAACAAAGCTATGGCGCATTGACTTGGGCAAGAACATTCGAGCCGGAGCCCATTACACACAGTTCTTGGTTTATGACTTCGACGGAGACGGCAAGGCCGAAATGATATGCAAGACAGCTCCGGGAAGTATCGATGGAATGGGCAAATATGTATCGGATGCAGCTACTGATGATCGCATTACCAGTACCGACAATTCGAAAGACTATCGCAACAGTAACGGATATGTTCTGAATGGGCCGGAATATCTGAGCGTATTTAACGGTGAAACGGGTGAAGCGATACATACCATTTTTTATCGTCCCAACCGTGCTTTCGGTAACTCGGGTAATGCATCTTATTCCAGTGCGTGGGGCGACTCCTACGGAAACCGTGGCGACCGCTTCCTCGCAACAGTAGCCTATCTCGACGGGCCAGAGGCCAATCCCTCAGCTGTGATGTGCCGTGGGTATTATACACAAGCATACATTTGGGCTGTTAATTTTGATGGAACATCGCTCACAACCAAATGGCTACATGCTTCGGTAGACAAAAAAAATACGAGAGTGTGGGATGCCAATGGTAAGCTCACGATCAAGAAATATTCATCCAACACATGTGGCAAAGGCTCATATTACACCGCCTATGGCAACGGAAACCATAATTTGAGCTGCGCCGATGTGGACGGAGATGGTAAGGATGAGATTATACTCGGCTCCGCGGCTATCGACGATGACGGGAGTCTGCTCTACTGCGTGGGGTTCGGACATGGCGACGCCATGCATTTGGGCGACCTGAATCCTGATCGCCCTGGCTTGGAAGTATTTACTGTCCATGAGGATCGTGTAGAGCCATACGGATGGGACATACATGATGCCGCCACGGGCGAAGTGATACGCTCTGCCCCTGGTGGTAGCGACAATGGTCGAGGACTGGCTGCCGATCTTGAAAAAAGCAATCGGGGATACGAGTTTTGGTCGTCGAACGATCGGAGTCTGCGCAGTGCCCGGACTGGGGATGTTGTTAACAACAAGGGTGTGTCTGTAAATTTCCGCATCTATTGGGACGGGGATTTGCAGGACGAACTGCTCGATGGTACGAAACTCGACAAATGGAACGGCAACGGAGCAACCCGTCTTTTCAGTCTGTATGAGGTGAATCACTCACAATCATGCAACAGCACCAAGGCCACTCCAAACCTCTCAGCCGACATCTTAGGCGACTGGCGCGAGGAGATAATCCTATGGAATGGTGAAACCTGCAGCGATCTTACGATTTTCACCACCAATGAGCCGACGCAGTTCCGAGTGCCCACCCTGATGCACGACCATGTATACCGCATGGGTATCACATGGCAAAACTCGGCATATAACCAGCCTCCTCACCTCGGATATTACCTGCCCGACCGTTTCGCCACGAAGTTTGAGCCACAAACAGAAACAGGGGTTGAACAGACTGTTACATTAGGAGATTCGATCAGTCCGGTAGTACTGAAGTTGAAAAATTGCAACATCTACTTGGCGAAGATAGACTCTACCTACACTCCCGATGGTACCAGGGAGAACAGATTGAATAGCGACTTTGAGCTTACCAGGAACTATGGTGACAGGCTCTTTACCCTCACAGGTAAGCCCACCTTAGCCGGTGACTATGTCATTTTAGTGAAAGCCGGTGGTAACGTGGCTGACAACAGCGTGGCATACCAACGTGTTACGATCCATGTCACCAAGGAAGCCAGCGGAATTAGCACCATAGGTGCAGACAGCAATGGTGCAGAGGCCATTTACAATATGGCCGGCGTGCGGCAGCAAAGCAAGTCAGACCAGCTACCTAAAGGCATCTATATTGTGAAACAAGGCGCAAAAACCATAAAGATAATAAAAGAATAAAACTGTCTTTGAAAACCAATAAAGAATAAATCCAAAATGCCATCGGAATATTGACGATGGCATTTTTCTGTATCCTTTCTTTATTGCGAATACTCTACAATAAGGCGAGCGTTTTCAATCAGGGAGAAAAAGAACGTGCCAAAATACTTTCAATCATTGATTCGTTAGGTTCTATCTCGAGGATTTTTGAGAAATAGTTAAGGTTTAAGTCAATTTATGATTTCATATTTTGTTAAAAGATGGAAAGGTGGTAACTTTGTAGAGCTTAACAAGATAACGATATAAAAATTATAAGAATTATGGCAAAGAAAGCTTTATTGATGATCCTCGATGGATGGGGAAACGGCAAGCATGGTAAGGGTGACGTGATATACAACACGCCCACGCCTTACCTCGATTATCTCAACGCGGTTAGCGCACACTCGCAGCTGAAGGCCAGTGGTGAGGACGTGGGTCTGCCCGACGGCCAGATGGGTAATTCGGAGGTGGGACACCTCAACATCGGTGCGGGACGTGTGGTTGATCAAGATTTGGTGAAAATCAACAAGGCTTGCCAGACGGGCGAAATTCTGAAAAACAAAGGTATTGTGGAGGCCTATACATACGCCAAGGAAAACGGCAAGAAGCTCCACCTCATGGGACTCACTTCAAACGGTGGTGTGCATTCGAGTCTCGACCACCTGCTCCGGCTCATTAGCATAGGTAGGGAATACGGATTGGACAAACTGTTTGTTCATTGCTTTATGGACGGCCGCGACACCGACCCGAAAAGTGGTGCTGGCTTTGTGCGTGAGGTTCAGGAGTGCTGCGATGCCAATGGTGCTGCTATAGCCAGCGTGATTGGACGTTTCTATGCCATGGACCGCGACAAGCGGTGGAACAGGGTGAAGGAAGCCTATGACCTCTTAGTGGAGGGCAAGGGCAAGCAGGCTACCGACATGGTGAAGGCCGTGGAGGAAAGCTACGCCGAGGATGTGACTGATGAGTTTATCAAACCCATCCATAACGCTGGTGTAGACGGTACTATCGACGAAGGCGACGTGGTGATTTTCATTAATTTCCGCAACGACCGCGCCAAGGAACTGACCCAGGTGCTGACCCAGCAGGACATGCCCGAGGAAGGTATGCACACGGTGAAAGACCTGCGCTATTTCACGATGACCCCATACGATGCCACGTTTAAGAATGTCACGGTGCTCTTCCCGAAAGAGAATGTAGAAAACACGCTCGGCGAATATCTTTCGTCCAAGGGACTGAAGCAACTCCACACGGCCGAGACCGAGAAATATGCACATGTGACGTTCTTCTTCAATGGTGGTCGCGAGGCTCCATTTGAGGGCGAGGACCGCATCTTAGTGCCGTCGCCTAAGGTGGCTACCTACGACCTGAAGCCGGAGATGAGTGCCTACGAGGTGAAGGACAAGTTGGTCGAGGCCATCAACACGCAGAAGTATGATTTCATTGTGGTGAACTTTGCCAATGGTGACATGGTGGGTCACACGGGTGTGTACAATGCCATTGCTAAGGCCGTATGGGCTGTGGATCACTGTGTGAAAGACGTGATCGAGGCTGCCAAGGCCAATGACTATGAGGCCATTATCATAGCTGACCATGGCAATGCTGACAACGCCATTAACGATGACGATACGCCAAACACAGCACACTCACTCAATCCCGTGCCGTTCATCTATGTGACGAATAACAATTCGGCTACGGTGAAAGACGGTCGTCTGGCCGATGTGGCACCTTCCATCTTGCATATCATGGGGCTGGAACAGCCGAAGGATATGACCGGTGAGAATTTGATAGAAGATTAAGAATAACCTATGCCCACACCCCCTCCCCGGCAGGAGAGGGGTGTGATGGTCTGGGCAAGACGTTGGACAGTTGACCGTATAAAGATGGATGTAAAGATTGAAGCATCTTGGAAGCAGCATTTGGACGTCGAGTTTGACAAGCCGTATTTCGATGGCTTGGTGACTCGGGTGCGTCAGGAATATGCAAGCCAGACGTGTTATCCTCCCGGGAAACTGATCTTCAACGCGTTCAATCTATGTCCGTTCAATCAGGTGAAGGTGGTGATCATCGGACAAGACCCTTATCATGAGCCGGGACAGGCTATGGGACTGAGCTTTTCGGTGCCCGAGGGTACAGCTATGCCACCGTCGCTGCTCAATATTTTTAAGGAGATAAAAGACGATTTGGGAAAGCCCATGCCGACAAATGGTGACCTGACCCGATGGGCCGAACAGGGCGTGTTGCTGCTCAATGCCACCCTTACCGTGCGTGCTCATCAGGCCAACAGCCACCAGAAACTGGGCTGGGACACTTTCACCGATGCCGCCATAAGTGCGCTGAGCAAGCATCGTCGCGGACTGGTCTACATGCTGTGGGGTGGCTATGCGCGCAGCAAGCGGTATCTTATAGACTCGCAGCATAACTTAGTGTTGGAATCGGTACACCCCTCGCCACTCTCGGCCAACCGTGGTGGGTGGTTTGGGCAGCACCAATTCTCGAGGTGCAACGAGTATCTGACTGCTCATCAGCAGGCTCCCATCGACTGGTAATCTTCCCTTCGTTGCCTCTCTGTCTTTATTTTTTGATTCATGTTGCATATCATCCAAGTGGGAGACGTGTTGGTTTCTCCCGATATATTCACCGAGAAATTTTGCTGTGACCTTGCTGTGTGCAAAGGCGAATGCTGCATTGTCGGCGATGCCGGTGCGCCCGTTACGCTCGATGAGGTGGGATGTATAGAAGAATGCCTGGACGAAGTGTGGGACGGATTGGCAGCATCGGCACAAAGTGTCATCGACAGACAGGGAGTGGCCTATAGCGACGACGAGGGCGACTTGGTGACCAGCATTGTGAAGGGTCAGGATTGTGTGTTTACCTGTTATGCTGATCTTGAGGATGCGGACAGTGGTGATAAGATAGAATACTGCTGCCTTTGTGCGCTTGAGCGTGCTTTCCGCCAAGGCAGGACGAAATGGTGCAAGCCCATCTCGTGTGCCCTGTATCCCATTCGCGAAAAGCAATTTGCAAACGGGACGGTGGGATTGAACTACCACCGCTGGGAAATTTGCCGGGCAGCAGTGGAAAAGGGCAGGGAACTTAACCTGCCATTGTATATGTTTTTGAAGGAACCGCTCATAAGGCGCTTTGGAAAAGAATGGTATGACGAACTGTGCGGCATAGCAAGTCAACTCAAAAGACAAGGTCTATTGTAGTCTTACCCTTAGAATCTGTTGAGCGCAAGAGGTGGGCAATCATCGCTTTCGGTATTCCGAAGGGCTCATGCCCACATGTTCCTTGAAGTATTTGCCAAAGAAGCTTTGGTTGGGGAAATTCATGTATTCTGCGATTTCCTTGATACTCTTGGTGCTATTTCTGAGCAACACGCGTATCTCGAGAACCACATAGTCGTCAATCCAGTCGTTGGGTGTGCGCATGCTTACCTGCTTGATGGTTTCTGACAGATATTTTGCTGTAATGTTCAGGGAGCGGGCATACCAGCTCACACGCCGCTTGTCGCGGAAATTCTCCTCAACCTTTTGTATGAAGCTGACGAATATGGTTTCTGCCCTTGAGTTCTTCATCGTGGAGTTTTGTTGGAAGTTGGCGATCGATTCTGCGGTGTCGTAGATAAGAGCCTGCAACAAAGAACGCACGGTGTCGCGGCGGAAATGGTGCTCGGTTTGCGCTACCTTTTCCTTGATAAGATTGAAGTAGGTGATGATATTGTCCTTCTCCTCAGAATTCAGATGAAACACGGGGTGTAGTCTGGAGAAGGTGAAGTGCATCGACAGTCCGTGTACGCTGGAGAAGATCTCGTAGAAGAAAGCATCGGATATTTGCAGAGCAATGCCTTCGAAATCGTCCGACTGATGGTAATCGCTAATCACCTGTCCGTTGTTGATGATGATGATGTCGCCGGATCGCAGCGTATGCTTGACGGTGTTAAGGGTATATTCGGCCGTGCCTTGAGTGCAGAGACCGAAGCACTTGCAAGTCACCCTACGTGGCTCGTTAGCGTATTTGATCTTGGTGGCATCTTCGATCAGCACTAAGTCATTGTCGATATACTTGATATTGGGAAACTCCCTTTTGGTGTTCTCAACGCTGATTTTTTCTAATTTAATCGTATTCATAAACTTGTATATGCTTGTTCGGGTGTTGTTTTTTTTATGATGAAAGCCTGTCAAAGTGTGTGGTTTGTCCCATGGACGGACTAATAAAACACGGTTGAAACGGGTGCAATTCCTATGGCCTCGATATCGAAAATCTGGTCTCTTTGAAATGAACTGTCACCACCGACACGGACTCTCCGGTAGTCGGATATGCTAAAAACGGGGCAAGCCTGCTCGTCGAGTAGTCCACTGCAAATGTATCGTGTGTTGCCAAAGCGTATGATCTGACCTTTGCGGGCATCTCTCAGCGTTAGTCTGACCCAACCGTGCATACCTTCTCCAAACTCGTACTCCACACCGTCACTGACCTGGTCAAAGTATTTGTAACCCCGCCGCTCGTTGATCCTCAATACGGGACATATGTCGTGGCATAGCGTCACGGGTGATGCTTGCTGTGTGTACTGTTCCCGTGCGCTGAGCCACAATGCTTGGTCGAATTGGGTGGAACGCCATTGGGTGTTGTGGTAGCGGCCGTCTATGGTTTCCCCGCCATTGCTGTTGAATGCAGAGTTGGCCTTGCGACACAGCCAGTTGGCATCGCTTGTGTAGGAGAAAGGCTGTCCGTCGTTTCCCCGACCATAGTATATAATGGAAACTTGCTTTGAGTTGATGTGTGGGTATGTTGGCGAATATATTACAGCTACAATGTTGGTGTCGTTCCTGAGATACGGCGTGACATCAAAGTTCATCACAACAACATCATCGGAATAAGAAGCTCTGAAAGGATAGAACACGGCTGTACCGATGTTGTACTCGTTGACATAGAGTTTGTAATAGCCTGTCGAGGCAATGGTGATATGACCTTCGCTTGGTCTTCCCTGCTGCAGGTAACACTGGCGAAACCAGATGTGCGAGGTGCTATCCGGTTCCGGATAAGATATCCAATGGGTGTTAAATTCTTGAGCAAACGAACTGAATGCCCATGTTATGATGTAGCATATAAGGACAATTTGCTTCATTGATCAATCGGTTCTTCGCCTTTCATAATTTTGAACACCATCGTTTTTCCGTTATATACCACGATTTCTCCGACATCATTGTGCGGAGCACGAAGCAGAAGTGAATCGTCCCCATTAATCAGGGCAGAACCAAATGTGGAGGCTGCCATAAGCAAAAGAGGGTGCATCCATCTTTTCATATCGCGGTTATATGGATAAATTGTGAAAGGCTGCATCGTTGTGCAAGGTTAAAAAAAGAGTCTTTCCCTATGGGTCATGTGGTGATACACAATCTTCTTAACCCTAAGGAAAGACTCTTTGCAATGCCGATGTTATGCGTCGATATTGGCGTAGGCTGCGTTGGCTTCAATAAACTCACGTCGCGGCTCTACGTCATCGCCCATGAGCATTGAGAACGTCTCGTCGGCCTCGGCAGCATTTTCTATTGTTACTTGCTTCAGCAGGCGGTTAGCTGGGTCCATCGTAGTTTCCCACAACTGGTCAGGGTTCATCTCTCCCAAACCTTTGTAGCGTTGCGTATGAATGTTCTTGCTGTCCTCTTCTCCGTTAGCATATTTCTGGAAATAGGCCAGTCGCTGTCCCTCGTTGTAGCAATATTCGCTGTTTTTCCCCTTGTACGTACATTTGTAGAGTGGGGGTGTGGCGATGTACAGGTGTCCTTCCTCGATGATTTTCGGCATGAAACGATAGAACAATGTCATGATCAGGGTGTCGATGTGAGAACCATCGACATCGGCGTCGGTCATGATGATGATCTTGTCGTAGCGCAACTTGTCGATGTTAGCCTCGCGGTCGTCCTCGCCATCCACACCAAAGCGTACGCCGATGCTCTGAATGATATTCATCACCGATTCAGCCTCGAAGACACGGTGCCACTGCACTTTCTCCACGTTCAGTATCTTACCGCGCAACGGCAGTATGGCCTGGGTGTAGCGGTCACGTCCCTGTTTGGCTGATCCACCAGCCGAGTCGCCCTCCACAAGGAATATCTCGCACAGTTTCGGGTCCTTGTTGGAGCAGTCGGCCAACTTGCCCGGCAGACCACCGCCGGTCATCACACTCTTGCGCTGAACGCTCTCGCGGGCTTTGCGAGCAGCCACACGGGCGGTTGCTGCGAGGACCACCTTCTCACATATCTGCTTGGCCTCAGACGGATGCTCTTCCAGATAATTGGTCAGAGCCTCGCCCACAGCCTGATTCACTGCACCCGTCACCTCACTGTTGCCCAGTTTGGTTTTGGTCTGTCCTTCGAACTGTGGCTCTGCCACCTTGATCGAAATCACAGCTGTCAGGCCTTCGCGGAAGTCCTCGCCGGCAATTTCGACCTTTGCCTTTTCGATTTGCTTTGCAATCTGTGGGTCATTGTCGGCATAATTCTTCAGTACGCGGGTGAGTGCCTGACGGAATCCTGTTACGTGTGTTCCGCCCTCTATGGTGTTGATATTATTGACGTATGAATGAAGATTCTCGGAATAGTCGGTGTTGTACATGATGGCCACCTCTATGGGAACGCCTTGCTTTTCAGTCTTCAAATAGATCACATCGTCGAAGAGGTGGGTGCGATGACGGTCAATATATCGAACAAATTCCTTGAGTCCATCCTTGGCATGAAACACCTCCTGGCGTATTTTCCCATCTTCGTTCGGACGCAGGTCAGTCAGTGTAATCTTGATGCCGGCATTCAAATAGGCCAACTCGCGCATACGGCGCGCAACGATGTCCCATTGAAACGTTCTGGTCGTGAATATCGTAGGATCCGGCCAGAACTGCTGGCGGGTACCCCGTTTGTCGGTATTGCCTATAACTTTGACGGGATAGAGGGGCTTTCCTTTCTCGTATTCCTGCTGATAGGCCTTGCCGTCGCGGAATACCTGCGAGAGCATGCGGGCGGATAGAGCGTTGACACAACTCACGCCCACACCGTGCAAACCACCGCTGACCTTGTAGGAGCCCTTGTCGAACTTACCGCCGGCATGGAGCACAGTCATCACCACCTCGAGTGCGCTTTTGTGCAACTTCTCGTGTTGATCCACGGGAATACCACGTCCATTGTCCTCAACAGTACATGAATTGTCTTCGTTGATAGTTACTTCAATATGGTCACAGTAGCCTGCCATGGCCTCGTCAATCGAGTTGTCCACGGTCTCGTTGATGAGATGGTGGAGTCCTTTCTCGCTGATGTCGCCAATATACATAGCCGGGCGCTTACGCACGGCTTCCAAACCTTCCAGCACTTGGATGTTGGAGGCTGAATAGTTCTCTTCTCTTTTGAGATTTTCTGCCATTTTTTTTATTTCAATAGTTGTGTTGCAAAGATACTAAGAAAACGCGATATACCGAAATCTTTTCATGCTTAAAAAGCACCTTTTCAGGTGCAAAAAGCCAATGTTTTGGAGTCTTTCTTTGATGTGATTACACATGTACTGATTAGTCGGACTGTCTTTCCCTAAAAAAATGACTTGACAACACATTTTTGGGGAATGACCTGTGAAGGGTTCCGAAAATTTATTTCCAGTTTTTTAGTCCCATTGGCTTATATATCGCTTTTTTTGTGTACCTTTGCACCGTTCAAAGGGACATATCAGAACGGTAGGGCGTTGTGAAGTAGTCCCTACGGTTACATTTTTAATCATATTTTTTTGAAGACATTTGAAGAATTGGGCGTTAGCGAAGAGATTCGCCGCGCCATTGATGAATTGGGCTTTGTAAATCCTATGCCCGTTCAGGAAGAAGTTATCCCGTATTTACTTGGTCAAGGAAACGATGTTATCGCACTGGCACAGACCGGCACCGGCAAGACTGCTGCTTTTGGCATTCCACTGTTGCAGCGCACTGACCCGACAAAGAAAGAGACTCAGGCTCTAATCCTTAGTCCCACGCGTGAGCTGTGCCTGCAGATTGCCGACGATCTCAATGCATTTGCAAAATACATGGATGGCATGCACATCCTGCCTGTTTACGGAGGAGCCTCCATCGAGGCACAGATTCGTTCGCTGCGCCATGGTGTGCAGATTATTGTGGCCACCCCGGGTCGACTGATCGACCTGATGAATCGCGGTGTGGCTAAACTTGACAACGTGAGCAACGTTGTGCTGGATGAAGCCGACGAAATGCTCAATATGGGATTCACCGATAGCATTAACGCTATATTCGAAGGGGTGCCCCGAGACCGCAACACGTTGCTGTTCTCCGCCACAATGGGTAAGGAGATTGAAAAGATAGCCAAGAGCTATCTGAACGACTACAAAGAGATTGTAGTGGGTTCCCGCAACGAGGGTGCAGAGAACGTGAACCATGTGTACTATATGGTAAACGCCAAAGACAAATATTTGGCACTGAAGCGCATTGTGGACTACTACCCCAACATCTATGGCATCGTTTTCTGCCGAACCAAGATCGAGACCCAAGAAATTGCCGACAAGCTCATCAAGGACGGATACAACGCCGAGGCGCTGCATGGCGACCTGTCGCAACAACAGCGCGACTTGACCATGCAGAAGTTTCGCAAGCACATCACGCAGTTGCTTGTAGCCACTGATGTGGCTGCCCGTGGACTCGATGTGGACGACCTGACCCACGTCATTAACTATGGTCTTCCCGACGACATCGAGAGCTACACCCACCGCTCCGGACGTACCGGGCGCGCGGGAAAGAAAGGTACCTCGATTGCTATTATCCACACGCGGGAGAAACATAAGGTGCGCAGCATTGAGAAGATAATCGGTAAGGAGTTTGTCGATGGCGAATTGCCCGCACCCGAGGAAATTTGCAAGAAGCAACTCTACAAGATGATGAACAACATCATGAAGACTGATGTGGACGAGGAACAGATTGCTCCCTACGTTACGGAGATATACCGACAGTTTGAGTATATTGACAAAGAGGACATTATCAAGAAGATGATTACAGTCACCTTCGGCCGCTTTCTCGATTATTACAAGAACGCACCGGTTATCGAAAAGCCCTCAACCAAAAGGGGAGAACGGAAAGCGGAGAGAGGGGAAAGAGGTGCATCACGCAAAGACAGGAAGCGTGGGGCCGAGGCTGGATACCGTCGTCTCTTCATCAATCTGGGTAAACAAGATGGCTTCTACCCCGGTGAAATCATGCAATTCATGAATCAACATATCCACGGGAAGCAGCAAGTGGGACACATTGACCTCATGCAGAAGTTCTCGTATATCGAAGTTCCCGAGCAGGACGCACAGAAAGTGATGCGCTCACTGAACGGTACCAGCTATCGCGGACGTGAGGTACGCTGTAACGATGCAGAAGACTCGCGAGGCTCCGGAGCAGCCTCAAGGGGTGGAAGAGGTGCGTCGAGAAGCGTCAGAAATTCCTCGCGGGGTTCACGTGGTGCAGCCAGGAACCAGCGAAGCGAAGCTCCATGGAGCACGCGTGAAGCCTCTGGTGAAAACACCCGGTACGGCCGCGATGATTGGAAAAAACTGATTCAGGGTTCGACTGTAAAACTGAAGGGTGAAGAACCCGATTTCAGTGAAGAAGGGTGGGCACGCCGCAGACCCAAGAAAAAATAGATTTTCAAGAGTAAAAAAAATAAAATAACCATACAAATATTGTACAGAATGAAACAAATACTTTTCGGATTGGCGCTTATGGCTTGTGCCGTAGCACCGGGAACGGCCAATGCAGCCGATGGCAACGTACACTTCAAGGGAGAGCTCAAGGGCTTGACCGATACGCTTATTGTGATGATTCCCACTCATGGCAACGACATGACACGTGACACCGTGCTTGTGAAAGACGGAAAATTCGACTTCTCCGTGACCGTTGCTAATCCCACGTCTATTTATGCCTACACTCCGGCCACCCTGCGTCGCCAGGAGAACATTGGCTTCCAGACCATTGCCGTGCCGGGAGAATCGGCTGAGCTAAGCGGTGATTTGGCCTCAACTTACTCTTTTTCCGGAACGAAATTCTACCGTGAATACAATGAGGCTAACCGCACAATCGAAACTGCCGCTCATGCCCTCAACACCTACATGGACAAGCTGAATGCCCGCATGAAGGCAGGAGAATCACAAGATTCCCTGATGAAGGAGTATCGAGCCAAGGTGCCAATGTTGCGCCAGCAGATAACCGAAAGCATCTTCAACTTCATCAAGGAACACCCTTCCTATGAGGCAAGTGCCGTCATCATTCCCGAGCTTGGCAATTTAGCGAAGATGAATGAAGCCGTCAAGCTGCTGTCTCCCGAGGTTCGCGATGGTCGCATGAAGAATTTCTATCAGTCTGTTATCGACCAAATGACAGCGCAGGAGCAAGCCGAAGCCGAAGCCGCCAAAAAGCAGGCGGTAGGCGTACAGGCTCCCGATTTCACGCTGAACGACATCAACGGCAAGCCGTTGACTCTGTCCTCGCTACGTGGTCAATATGTGGTGCTCGATTTCTGGGGTAGTTGGTGCGGCTGGTGTATCAAGGGATTCCCCGAAATGAAGAAATACTACGAGAAATATAAAGGCAAGTTCGAGATTCTCGGTATTGACTGCAACGACACCGAAGACAAGTGGAAGGCCGCTGTAGAGAAGCATAATCTGCCTTGGCTCCACGTCTACTATCCACGCAACAGCAAGGTGTTGGCCGACTATGCCGTACAAGGTTTCCCCACGAAGATTATCTTAGACCCCAACGGCAAGATAGCCAAGACCGTGGTTGGTGAGGATCCAGCGTTCTACACTTTCCTCGATGAGCTGTTCGGCAAATAACATGTCACGCACCGCTCATCTATAAGACTGGGCAGGAACAAGGCGCCAGCGCCTGTTCCATACCCAACCAACAATCCACCGATGTACCCTTGAAGGCAAGGTATATCGGTGGATTGTTGGTTCTATATCATTTTGAATCGTTGTTTTCAGGCACGTATGCGTCGGGCCTGTGGCCTTCCTGTTGCTTGGCAACAGCTTTTCTCACCCATTTCACAAACAAAAAAACTGCTGCGAGATAGTTCACCAGAAGCACCACCCCCAGTTTATCGACTAAGCTTATGGCGTATGTTCTGATTTGCAAGGCCGAATCGTCGGCACACTTGTAAATTCGCAACCCGAAGCCTGCGAAGTCCCATAGCGCATAATCAGCCAGCCCCAAGGCTGCCAAAAGAATCACTCCCACTATTATTTTCCATCGTTTCATAAGCTTCCAATCATTGGTTTTCGTTCAGGTTTGATGGTTGTAGCGACCGCTTGCCCTTGGGGTTCGCGTCTGGCCTTCTTGTTTGTTACGTTATCACCCCAACCGCTTGCTCTCGCCAAACTCCTTGGATACATAGTTGAGAAGGCTCTTGCAGCAGTTGGCCGAAAATTCCTGACCACACGCAATGAGACTATCCCACTCCTCCTCAGTCAGCCCGCGCTCTATCCGGTCGCGCGTAATGCCGTATTTCAGTAGGCCATAGATAAACCCTGCATTGAAATTATCGCCAGCGCCTATGTTGCTCACGGTTTCCGACGGCTCCACCGCATAACTCTTCTTCAGGCCGTTCTCTGCCCTGAGTTCCACCGGCCGGCTGCCCTGTGTATAGATAAACCGCTTGCAGTAAAACGACACCTCCGAGTTGTACACCCTGTCACAGTCGTTCAGTTTATACAGCACCTCAAAGTCTTCGTGACTTCCCCTCACGATGTCGGCGTACTCTAAGTTCTCCAACAAATTGGGTGTGACCTTCATCACTTCATGCCGGTGAGAAGGCCTAAAGTTGACGTCGTAGTAGATAATCGCACCATGTTTGCGGGCATCCTCCAGTAGCGCCACCATCTGTGGGCGTATTACGGGGTTGATGGCATAAAAGGAGCCAAATACCACAATGTCGTCTCGTTGTATCTCAGGATACACAAACTCAAGTCTGTCGTTGGGATGATTCTTGTAAAATATGTATTCCGCATCGTTGTTCTCATTGAGAAAAGCCAACGAGATGGGCGTTTTGGAATCCGGAAAAACATTCACATGGTCGGCATTGATGCCGTTCTCCCTGAGAAAGGCAATCACTCGCTGCCCCACTCGGTCGTTACCTGTCTCGCTGATAAACGTACCGGGGATGCCAGCTCTGCCCAGCGAGATCATGGCATTAAATGATGATCCACCGGGATAGGCACCAATGGGCTGCCCATCTTTGAAGATGATGTCGAAAACAGTTTCGCCGATTCCGATTACCTTTCGCATGCTATGGTTCTTTAAGAAGTTAAGGGAGTTTACAGAATGTCGTGGCTTCCTGCCCATACTCTCCATGCAAACTACAGTTCCCAGTCTGCAAATATCCGAAAAAAAGGGCACAATTCAAAACGAAATTGTCTATTTTTGCAGTGAAATGAAATATAACACAGTAACGCTCGACAATGGTCTCCGCATCATCCACCTACCCTCTTCGTCGCCGGTGGTCTATTGCGGTTATCAGATTCGTGCCGGCTCTCGCGACGAACAGCCCGGAGAGGAAGGGCTTGCCCACTTCTGCGAGCATGCCACCTTCAAGGGTACCGAGCACCGACGGGCCTGGAACGTACTCAACTGTTTAGAGAGTGTGGGTGGCGACCTCAACGCCTTCACCACCAAAGAAGACACGACCTATCATGCCGC
>QWCK01002087.1_pt1 | contig 28285 bp, 20 predicted proteins | sample 1972571 | NCBI WGS metagenome assembly QWCK01 (sample SAMN09866710, study PRJNA288562) | Human gut metagenome isolate term2_stool, whole genome shotgun sequencing... | isolation source: gut | host: Homo sapiens | place: USA: California | reverse complement strand
CATCCTCATAAGGAGTCCCACATGCTGCGAGTTCTGGTGGCGGACGACGATCCGGGGATCGTGAGGACGCTGATGCTTGGCCTGAAAATGATGGGCTGCCAGCCCGTGGGCGTGGAGAGCGCGGAAGCCGCGATCAAGGCGCTGGAAGACAAGAGCGCGGACCTGCTGCTGACGGACATGCGCATGGAAGGCATGTCCGGGGTAGATCTTGTGCGGGATGCACATGCGCGCTGGCCTGAGATGATCTGCGTGGTCATGACCGCCTTCGCCTCGTACGAAAACGCCGTGTCCGCCATCAAGGCCGGGGCCTACGATTATTTGCCGAAACCGTTCACCACCGAACAGTTGGAGCACCTCATCCGCAAGGTGGAGATGCTGGTGGACCTCCAGCGGGAAAACTCGCGCTTGCGGGCCGGGTCCGGTGACTGGTTCGACGGGCTGACTTCACCGAAATGCCAGGCTCTCCAGTCCGTTGTGGAGCGGATCGCGCCGAGCGATGCCACAGTGCTCCTGTCCGGCGAGACGGGATCGGGCAAGACCGAGCTGGCTCGGTCCATCCATAGAAGATCGGCACGTGCGGACAAGCCGTTTGTGGAAGTAACCTGCACGGCGATCGCGGAAAACCTTTTTGAATCCGAAGTGTTCGGGCACGTGCGGGGGGCTTTTACCGGAGCGGTGCGCGATAAGGCGGGCAAATTCGAGCTGGCGGACGGCGGCACCCTGTTCCTTGACGAAATCGGGGAACTGTCGGCTACGGCGCAGTCCAAGCTGCTGCGTTTCCTTGAAGATAAGGTCATCGAACGGGTTGGGGACAATAAGCCCATCCGGCTGGATGTGCGCATCATTGCCGCGACGAACCGGGATCTTGCCGCTATGATGAAGTCCGGGACGTTCCGCGAAGATCTGTACTACAGGCTGAACGTATTCGAGTGTACGGTTCCGCCGCTGCGGGAACGGCCCGAGGACATCGAGCCCCTCGCCGCAAAGCTGCTGCGCTCCGCTTCCGCCAAGTACGGCACGCCGCCCACCCTGTCGCAGGCCGCACGCCAGGCGCTGCTGCGGTACGGTTGGCCCGGCAACGTCCGGGAACTGCGGAACGTCATGGAACGGGTCGCGCTGCTCGCCGCCGGACGTGAAGTGACGCTGGCGGATTTGCCGCCCGCGCTGAGCGCCGGGGAAGGGGTGCGGTCCGGTCCGGATGAGGAGCCGCATATCTTGACCCTGCGTGAGCTGGAAGCGGAACACATCCGGCGAGTGCTCGGGCTCGGCGTCAGCATGGAACGGGCCGCCGAACTGCTCGGAATCAACACGGTGACGCTCTGGCGCAAACGTAAGGAACTCGGAGCCTAACGGGCTTCCTTTTTTGGACGGAAGGCCGTACGAAGGAGGCATCTTCCCGGCCCGGCGTCGCAAGCGGGGAAGAGAAGGGCGGAAGGGAGGTTGCTATGGGGTTTATCGCCGGGGACAGCGTGTTGGATGCCGCGTACGGGTACGGCATGGTCTGCGATGTGATCAGGAATCCTGACGAAACGTATCCCGTGATCTGCCGGTTCTGGCAGAATGGGCGGCCTGTGGAAATTTCGTATACGCGGGACGGGTTCAACGACGTTTCCGATATGATCCCTTCGCTTGTCCATGCGGGAACCGGTGCCGCGAAAGGGAAGCCCGTGCGCTTGTCCTTTGAGGATTTCGACGAGGAATACAGGAAACTGTTCGGCGGCGCCGGGCAGAAGAAACCTTGAGCGGATGCTTCAGAGTACGGCGCTTCATGAAATGATGAAAAGGATGCCCTTTCGGTTTACCGGGAGGGCATTTTTATGGACTTGCAGATGGTTGGGAAGGGCAGGGGCTCTCATGGGGAGCGGCTGGATGTTGAAGGGTAATGGCGGAGAGTTCCTGAGCTGTTTATCCCGGCTGAACTGGGATATCGGGAGCAAAACAAGGCGATTGCTTGTGTAAAAAAAGATTTTATCAAAAACAATTCCTATTACTATTGACTTCATGCATGATTTGTTCAAAAATCCGCAAACAGGAGTAGAGGAAGCGTTCGCATTATCGTTTTATAACAAGAGAGGGCAAGATGAGAACCCGTTCCGCTTTGCTGGTGGCCAGCTGCGTTTTGGCCGCTTCCGTCGTGACAGGAGGAGCGTTGAACGAGAGCGTTGGCGCCGACAAGGGGATTCCCCCGAACCACCCTCAGCTGACGAAGTTTTCCAAGGTTTCCGACATAGTGATGGACAAGTGCATGGCTTGCCATTCACGGAATTATGATTTGCCGTTCTATGCTAAAATTCCGGGGATCAAGGAAATCATCGAAAAGGATTTCAACGATGGCCTTCGGGCGATGGACTTGAATCTGGAACTGGTCGAAGCCGCGAAGGACAAGCCGATCGGCGAAGCGACGCTTGCCAAGATGGAATGGGTTATCGTCAACGAAACCATGCCGCCCGCGAAGTTTACCGCCGTGCACTGGGGCAGCCGTGTGTCGTCTGAAGACAGGGCCGCCATCCTCGATTGGGTGAAGGCCTCGCGTGCCGCCCACTATGCCACCGGGCTGGCGGCTCCGCGTCATGCCGATGAACCGCTGCAGCCGCTGCCGGACGCGCTCCCCGTCAATGCCGCCAAGGTGGCGCTCGGTGAAAAGCTGTTCGTCGACAAGCGGTTGTCCGGAGACAATACCGTCGCCTGCGTAACCTGTCATGATTTTTCGAAGGCTGGTACGGACAACAAGCGCTTCGCGGAAGGTATCCGCGGGCAGTTCGGCGACATCAACGCGCCGACCATGTTCAACGCCGCGTTCAACACCAAGCAGTTCTGGAACGGACGGGCCGCGGACCTTCAGGAGCAGGCCGGCGGGCCTCCCATGAACCCCATTGAGATGGGCAGCAAGGACTGGGATGAAATCTGCGCCAAGCTCGCGCAGGACCCCGAACTGACCGCCGCCTTTACCGCAGTCTATCCCGACGGCTGGAACGGCAAGAACGTTACCGATGCCATTGCCGAATATGAAAAGACGCTCATCACGCCGAACAGCCGCTTTGACAAGTGGCTGAAGGGGGACGACAAGGCGTTGACCGCGCAGGAAATCGAAGGCTATCAACGCTTCAAGATGTACCGCTGCTCAAGCTGTCACGTCGGCAAGTCCGTGGGCGGGCAGTCCTTCGAATATATGGATCTCAAGAAGGCGTACTTTGAGGATCGCGGCAACCCGCTCGGCTCCGACGAAGGGCTCAAGGGTTTTACCGGCAAGGCTGAAGATCTGCACCGCTTCAAGGTCCCGAACCTGCGCAACGTCGAACTGACGGCTCCGTATCTTCATGACGGCACCGTAACGACGCTGGACGAGGCCGTACGCATCATGGGCGTGTATCTCTCCGGCATGGACATCCCCAAGGGCGATCGAGATCTCATCGTTGGGTTCCTGCGGACTCTGACGGGCGAATGGAACGGTAAGCCGCTGGCAGGGGAAGCCGTAAAGAACTAGTTGTCCGTAAACGAATAAAGGGCGGCATCGGAAATCCCGGTGCCGCTTTTTTTGATCCTGTCAAAACCTGGGGAAGCTCCATTTCTGGAGCATTTCTTTTGAGAGTGGAGAAAGAAGCCTCAGCGCCGGCACTAAGATTGCGAAAGGGAAATAAGGGATCGTGTAACAACTTTACAGAATGGATACCCTCCGGATTGTTTTCGGGAAAATATGTTCCCGCCGTTCGTTGCAATACGGATCTTCTTGAATGCATTGGAGATACTTTGGGGAACAAGATGTTCGGGTCCCGCATTATGGTACGGAATAAGATGAAAAAACGATTCTTGTGCACGCAGGGTGGTGCGTGGAAAGCCAAACAGGGGAAAAGCGGCTTTTGAAGAAGTTATTGCCGTTTCAGAAGAAGATTTGTATCCGTAATGCTGCTTTTTGTATGAAACCGGACAAACGTTTCCGCGACTCTAAAAGTAAGATTGCGCAACAGGCTTTCTGGCTTGGACAACTTCTGATAAACGGAATGCCGGCCTCTTGCTCCGCACTCTATTTTTTATTGCAATCAGGCAAAAAATATCTCCCTATGGCCTGACGGTCTATACAAGTCGATAAAAGTCGATTACATTGCTAGGCAATCTACTCGGAGGTGAATGCATGATAAGTGACGCCGAACTGCTGAAGTTGGTTATGGAAAGATATCCCGAACAGCCTACTCCGTTTATCATCGAACAATTTACCGTTCTCAAGGCCGGGCTTATTCAGGCCAATAATAAGCTGGCCGCAATGGATATGGAAGAACCTGTCTGCGAACAAGTGATCATCGAAGAACCCATGCCGGAAGCTGCTGAGGCCGCCCCTAGCGCCGCGCCGAAGAAGAAGTTCACCAAGCGCAGCCTTGTTGTCCGCCCTGAAGAAGCCATTGGGGACGATGTTGTTCAGTGTTGCCTCTGCGGCCGGGGATTTCAGAATCTGACGGCGAAGCACCTTCTGTCCCACGGGATTTCCGTGGATGAATACAAGAAGCTGTGCGGATACGTACCGGAGCAGAAGCTTATCTGCAAAAATCTGCTGGAAAAACTGCAGGAAAACGTGCAGAAGGCCCAGCGGTCCAGAGAGCAGAAGCTGTCCGGCGAACACCTGAAATAAGCGAAGGCGGGGCATCCGGTTCGGATGCCCCGTTTCGTGGCGTATGTTTGGGTGGGGAGGCCGGAAAGAGGGGTGGACCTTCCGCCGTCGGGAGTGGTATTGCACTTGTACGGGCCGCGCTCTTGCGGGATGCCCGTTTGGTTTGTGTGCCGTTCGTTGCCCCTGACTTCAACAAACGATTTTTCTGATGCTGGAAACACTGTCCCCGCAAGAGGCCATGACGCTCTTCCGCAATGGCGGCGCCTTTTTTGTGGATGTCCGTACTGAAAAGGAATTTCTCAAACGGGCGATTCCCGGTTGCCCGCTTGTTCCCCTCGACAAACTGGAACGTGAGGGCGGGCTGGACAGCCGTTTTTCCGGCAGGCCGGTCGTCTTTTTTTGCCGCTCGGGAAGCAGGACGCAGAATAAGGCCGAGCTCCTGGAAAGAAGCGCTTCGGGCAAGGCGTATCAGCTTGGGGGCGGGATTCTCGCCTGGGAACAGGCGGGATTTCCGGTTTGGAGCATACGCGAGCTGCTGCCCTGTTTTGCGCAGGAACCGGCTTTTATCTCCGGGGTTCTTGCCTGACTCCTGTATTTTATCTGAGCCTTGCCCCTTCCGCCCTCCTTTTTCTATTGGAACGGGGGGCTTTTTTATGCCTTTCCTCCGTGGAAATAGCCCAAAAAGGCTGGCAGCGCTTGACCGAAAACAGGAAATGTTCTCAAATGTCGGCAGGGGCCGAGAGTGCCGCCCGCTTCATGTTGCTCCTCTTCCGGCGTTTGTCATGGTGAGTGTAATATGTTGTTACTATGGATTATTGTTTGAAAAGAGTGAGTCCATCGCATCCACAAGAAAATCCGGAAGTTCATGAGTACGGGGTTGGAGCACGGTTTCGGCATCCGGTGGGAGTGGCTGCAATGAGCGTACTGGTGGAGAGGATTCTTCCCACCGCATAGAGAGGGCAATGAGTATGGCGGAATGCAAGCAAGCCGTGTTGGTTGAGAAAGAAACGGCGCACCGGGATTGCCTCACGGGATGCTACGATAGGATGACGATTCGGCATCTGGTAGATCTGTGTTTTTTGAAAAGCGACGTGCGCCAGTCCCATGCGATGTTTGTTATTGATGTGGATAACTTTAAAAGGGTCAACGATACGTGGGGGCGGGAGTTCGGGGACATTGTGCTGAACGATGTCGCGGCTGTCCTGCGGCGGATATTCCGGCGTTCGGACTATATCGGCAGGATCGGTGACGATGAATTTCTTGTCCTGCTCCGGGATGTGGAGCCGGAACGCCTGTCGGAGAAAAAGGCGCAGGAATTTTATACGGCCCTCGGCACGCTGTTTTCCGCCCGTGGCGATGAGCGCTATAAACCGACGTGTAGTGTCGGCATAGCCCGATATCCAATGGACGGGACTCTCTTCGAGACTGTGTTTCAGAGTGCCGACGCCGCACTGCATGAGGCCAAGCGGCTTGGGCTGAACCGGGTGGCCTTTGCTCCCGGCTGTGAGGGAAGGAAGCGTTAGGAGGCGGAGAGGAAGGGGCCAAGGAGCCTTTCATCCCATTCTGTCTGGTGGACATTGCCCCCAGACTCCTTTCTCGCAGCAATCCCCAATCGTTGAAAGGCCGTGAGCCGGGAAGGTTCCGGCTATAGGCAAGATGAAAAAACGCCCGGTTCTTCGTTGCGGAAGAGCCGGGCGGCTGTTTTATGGGGGGGGATGCGCGGAGGGAAGCTGTGGTGCCGCCTCCAAAAGCGTGGGGGATGGATGTTACCCCTTGGGAACGACGATACCCTGTTTGGCTGCCCAAAGGTTGACGTCCTCCTTGCGGGTGGCGGCGGCCATCATGCCGGGGAACAGGTCTGGAGTACAGGCGAAGGACGGGATGCCGAGGCCGGCGAGTTTGGCGGCGAGGGCCTTGTCGTAGAATGGCGTGCCTTCATTGCTCAGGGCGAGAAGGGTGATGACCTGTACGCCGGACTGTACAAGCTCGTTGGCGCGTTGGAGCAGGTTCTTTTCCACGCCGCCTTCGTAGAGGTCGGAAATGAGCACAAGAATGGTGTTGCGCGGATCGCGGATCAACGACTGGCAGTAGCCCACCGCGCGGTTGATGTCCGTGCCGCCGCCGAGCTGGACGCCGAACAGGAGATCGACGGGATCGTCAAGCTGCTCGGTCATGTCCACCACGGCGGTGTCGAACACGACGAGATGGGTTTTCACGGCGGGCATGGAGGCCATGACCGCGCCGAAGATGCTGGAGTAGACGACCGACGACGCCATCGAGCCGCTCTGGTCGATGCAGAGGATGATTTCCCGCTGGACGCGCTGCGATTTGCGGCCATAGCCGATCAGCGTTTCCGGAACGATGGTTTTGTATTCCTGTTGCCAATGTTTGAGGTTCGCCCGGATCGTACGGTTCCAGTCGATCTCGGCATGGCGGGGACGCCGGTTGCGCACAGCCCGGTTCAGCGCGCCGCTGACCGCCGTGCGCATGGGCTCCTCAAGCTGCTTCATGAGCGCGTCCACAACCTTGCGGACGACCAGGCGGGCCGTTTCCTTGGTCTTTTCGGGGATGATGCCCCGCAGCGACATGAGCGTGGACACGAGGTTCACGTCGGGCTGTACGCTTTCGAGCATTTCCGGCTGGAGCAGCATACTGTGCAGGTTGAGGCGCTCGAAGGCGTCCTTTTGCATGACTTGCACCACTGAAGACGGGAAAAAACGCCGGATGTCCCCGAGCCAGCGGGCCACGCGCGGCGACGAGGCTCCGCTGCCGCCCCGCAGGCTGTGCCTGCTGTCCGCTTCGTACAGCGCCGCCAGCGCTTCGTCCATCTGCCGGTCTTCGAGGCTCAGCCCGGCAAGGCCGCAGCTCGCCTGAGCCTCTTCGCCGAGCACCAGCCGCCAACGCCGCAAGCGTTCCCCTTCAGCCGTATCCATCATCAACTCCTGCTCGCCCATTGGAGCCGCCGTAAGCCCGGCGTCATCCGTTGAGCGTGTTAGCCTTTGAATCATTTTGATTTTATGTCCTATGACATTCCATGTCTTTGGGGAAGCGTCATTCGGAAGCCAACGCCCTCCATCCGTTTATGCCTGTGCCGTGAGGCCGAGCACGCGCCGCAGCAACGGGACGGGCAGTGCCGCGCGTTCCGCATCCCAACGGGTTTCGGCCTGTTTCTGCATCGGCTTCCCGGCGGCTCGTTTGGCGCGTTCGCCGAGCTGACGGCGCTCGGGAGCGGAAAAGCCCGAGAATGTCCGGCGCAGCATGGGAAGGATGTTGGTAAAATGCGTATCGTTCAGGCCGTCCAGCCAGTTGGCGAGCACACCCCACAGGGCGTCGTCGTGCAGCAGCACCAGCGCGCTTTGGTTCAGGAACCCCTCGATCCATGCGGAGGCCGAGGCGGGCGCGGCCGCCGCCGACAGGGAAAGGCTCATCAGCCGGGCGGCTTCTTCCACAGGGAGGCGCTGCTCGTCGAACAGCAGGCGGACGGCCATGCCCCGCAGCAGCTCGTGGACCATCCCGTCGCGCAGGGCCGTCTGGTGCAGGGCGGACAGCCAGCTTTCCCAAAGCCCTTTGTTTCCAAGGAGCCGTATTGCGTTGTGCGCCGCGATGATGCGGGCACGCATGGCGGCGGCGTTTTCGTCGTCCAGCGAGGTGCAGGCCCCCGGCAGCCCGATGGATGCACGGGGGATCAAGCCTTCAAGGACGCGGGCGACCATCCCGGCGTCAGTTTGGCGCACGTTGCCGTAGCGGGCGATGGCCGCCAATGGCGGGATGGCTTCCAGCAGCTGGCCGACGTCGTTGGCTGTGGCGGCCTTTTCTTCCAGCATACGGGTGGCGTGCCCCACGGCGTCCGGCAGATCGGCGAACAGGATGTCGTTCACCAGTTCCGCCAATCGGAGCAAGTCCGCTTCACCGGACAGCTCCACGGCCTTCGCGGTGGCGGCTTCAAGGATGGTGTTTCCCCAGCGGCTGGCGGCGATCACCGCAATGGGGAGCTCGGGCACCCATTGCATTTCCCAAAGTTCATGGAACGTCCCTTTGGCGTTCCGGCTGCCTCCCGGCGTGGCCCAGCCGATTTCCAACAGCCGCAGGCGGTGCAGGAGGTGGCTGCGCGCCAGATCGTTGGCTTGGCGCAGATCGAGATCCAATACCTTCCGCGCGGCTTCGGGCTTCAGGCGCAGGCTTTTCTGCTGCTGTTCCAGATCCCGCTGGAGCGGGACGGTGGGCGTGGTTTCGGGAATCGTCCCCAGTTTGTCGCCCACGATAAGCTGACGCTCGATGAGGCGCAGCGGCGCGGGGTCGCCCATGCAGACCGTGGTTTGCAGCGCTTCGTAAAGCTCCGGCAAGCCGGGGCGGGGGCGCTCGCGCAGGGCGGCCAACGACGTGGCGAGACGCGAGGCTTCGATGATGTGGGCGGACGAGCAGTCCATGTCCTGTTCGCGGAACAGGCGGGCGGCGTGGGTCAGCCAACCTATGGCCCGATCGCCCTTGCCGCTGCGCCAGAGGTGCTCATACCACGCGGGAGAGGTCACGCCCGCGCCGTAACCGCTCCGGCTGCTCAGATTGGCATAGGTCCACGGCGTCCATGTCGCCGCGACCTTCATTTTGGGCAGGCCCTTGAGCAGGTCGTTGTCCTGCTTGGCTGGCGTTTCCGCTCCAAGCGCGGGCACATGCCACGCGCCGCAGATCACGGCGATACGCTGGAAGCCTTCCTTTTTCGCCTGCCGCAGCGTTTTGCGCATGTACGCTTCGCGCAGGGCTTCCCGCCGCGTCTCCCGTTCGCCGCGTTCGCGTCTGGGCGCTTCGGCCCGCAGCGCGGTCATGGCTTCACGGATGGCGTCGAACAGCTCTAGGCCGTCGATGCGCTCCTCGACCATGTGGTTCCACCACGCCTCGCCGTCGCCGTATCCGGCGGCGCGTCCGAGCCAGTCGAGCGGATCGCCGTAAACGTCCTCCTGAGCAGACGCCTCACCCCCGGCGTTTCCGTCCGTATCGCCCGTATCGCCGCCTTCAGGCTGTTCGGGGGCAAGCGTATTCGTGGCGGTGTTTTCAGGTTCCTGCGCGCCTGAAGCGGGGGCTTCCGTGCCTTCGGCGGCGTCCGTTTTTGTACGTCCTTCCGCGTCTCTCAGCGCTTCCTCCTTAGCCCTGCATTCGTCTTCAAAGGCCTTGTCCAGCCCGAATTGATGGGCGATGGGCAGATCCATGAAGCGCACCGGAAGGGATTGGCCCAAGCCGTACCGCAAGGCCCGCCATTCCGGGGAGAACTCGGCGAAAGGATAGAAGACGGCGCGGCGGGAATCGTCGGGAGCGTACACGAGCAAGGCCACCGGAGGGCACATCCCCGATTCGAGCACGAACGGCAGCACGGATTCCCCATCCGGCGGCCCTTCGATCAACAGGCAGTCGGGCTGCATTGCTTCCAGAGCCCGCAACAGGCTGCGGGCGCACCCCGGCCCGTGGTGGCGGATGCCGAAAAGTCGAACGGTCTGATCAGGCATGGCGAAGCCTTTTGTAAACTGTTGGGGAAGAGTGCCCGCCGAAGGAAGGGGGCTTTCCAGAAAGCCTTTTTCCCCGAATCGACATGCGGGCGTGCGCCCTTCTTCTTGCAACAACTGTGGGGCGGCGTTTGCTCCGTTTGCCCCCAGATGGGTGCACCCTGAGAAACCGGGCATACGGAACCCCTGTTTTCCGGCGGCATACGCATGGCTGAAACGGAAACGGCGCGGACATGGGCCGATTTTCCACCCCCACCGTGCCCCACCAGCTCCCTTTGCGCCGCCTCCCCACCGGCCGGAGTTTTTGCGGGTAGGGGGTACGGAGGAGGGAGCTTTCTACAAAAAGCACCCTCCCCGATTCCTTCCCTAATCCACTTCGCGGCAGGCGCGATAGAGATCCTTCCAGTCGGAGCGTTCCTTGACCACTGTTTCGAGGTACTCGCGCCAGACGAGATCGTCCTGCACGGGATCCTTGACCACCGCGCCCACGAGGCTCGCGGCGACGTCGCGGGCGTGCAGCACGCCGTCCCCGAAGTGCGCGGCAAGCGCCATGCCGCTGTTGAGCACGGAGATGGCCTCCGCCGTGCTCATCGTGCCGGTGGGCGACTTGAGCTTGGTCTTGCCGTCTTCGGTCTGCCCGTTCCGCAGCTCGCGGAAGATCTGCACCACGCGGCGCACTTCATGCATCGCCGGGGGCTCGGCGGGAAGCTCCAGCGCGCGGCCCATTTCGGAGACGCGCTTGGACACGATGCTGATTTCCTCTTCCTCCGTGGCGGGCACGGGCAGGATGACCGTGTTGAAGCGCCGTTTGAGCGCGGAGGACAGTTCGTTGACGCCCTTGTCGCGGTTGTTCGCCGTGGCGATGAGGTTGAAGCCGCGCACGGCCTGCACTTCGTCGTTGAGCTCGGGGATGGGGAGGGTCTTTTCGGACAGGATGGTGATCAGCGTATCCTGTACGTCGGCGGGGATGCGGGTCAGTTCCTCCACGCGGGCGATGCGGCCCTCGGACATGGCGCGCATGAGCGGGCTTTCGACCAGCGCGGCGCGGGACGGCCCTTTGGAGAGCAGTTCCGCATAGTTCCAGCCATACCGCATCTGTTCTTCGCTGGTGCCCGCCGTACCTTGGATGATGCGCGTGGAGTCGCCGCTGATGGCCGCCGCCAAATGCTCGGACACCCACGATTTCGCCGTTCCCGGAACCCCGTACAGCAGGAGCGCCCGATCCGTCGCCAGCGTAGCGACCGCCGTTTCGATGATGCGGCGGTTCCCGATATACTTGGCGGACACCGTAAAGCCGTTGTCCAGTTCGCCACCGAGCAGGTAGGTGCAGACGGCCCACGGGGAAAGCTCCCAGTTGGCGGGACGCTGGCGGGCGTCGGATTTTTTGAGTTCTTCCAGTTCCTCGGCGAACTGTTGTTCGGCGTGGTGCCGCAGCTTGTTTTCGTTGGTAGCCGTGCTCATGGTTTTCTCTCAGGCAAAGTATTGGTGAAGGGCCTTGCGGGTCCTTATGGCCGTGGTTAGAAAGTCGTACCCGGATCGGCAGAAGGGGGCCCCGTTTTCTCCGTGGGGCCAGCCCTCAAGCAGATCATCCAGCAAGGAAACCGGGATCAGCCAAAAGGTGGCCTCGATGATGTGCCCCAGCGCGATGGAGGTCTGGTAGCTTATTTGGCCGATGCCGTCGGAATGGTCCGCCCAGAAGCGGATCCGCCGGACGAGGGAGTGTCCGCCTTCAAGGGAAAAGGTTGCATCCCCCTCCCATTCGGATGCGGCGAAACGTCCGAACTGCATCACCTGTTTATAGTGTTGCTGTGCGAACGTGGCCCCGCCGCCCGCGGAGCCGGGGCAGGGGAAGCGTTCAAGAAGGGCCGCCTCACGCTCGGGGGGCGGCAGAAGGCCGATGAATGCGAAGGCGCTGAACCGGCCCTTGCCCACGGAAATCTCAATCTGTTCCTTGAATACATGCGCGAGCAGGGCGGAGGCCCATGCCGCATGGCGCTCACGGCGGGCGGCCTCCAGCCAGCTGCGGAGCAACACGTTTCGCCAGTCGGTTTTCTGCGCCCAGTCGATGAGGGCTTCGGGCGACAGGCCGGTATGCGCCTCCCACCACGCCAGCGGTACGCAGCGCCCTATCTGATAGAGCCACCAGGCGCGCGGGCCGAATTCCTCGTACTGCGGCTTTTTTTCTTCCAGCAAGTCCTTTTTCCACTCGGGATCGAAGGATTCCGGGGGCTCGACGGCCGGGAGCGGCGCGGAGAAGGCTGAGGCGATACGCCCGATGAGCCCTCCCCTGGCCTCCGGGACGACGATGCAGGCGGCAAGGCGTTCGCCCATGCGCCGGACATAGCCGCTTTCCGGCAGGCGGACGAGCAGGGAGGCGGCGGCTTGACGCACTTCCTTGCTGCGATCCTTTTCCAGCAGGGTTTCGAGAAAGGCTTCGTCCGCCGCGCTCAGGCCTTCGCCGAGGCACCCGGTAAAGGCGGCGCGTTCGCGGGCATCGAAGGACGCTGAGGCCGTTTCAAAGCGTTCACGGGCCTTGGCGGGATCCTGCGCGCGCAGGGACTTGAGATAGGCTTCGCGCTGCATGAGCGTGCCGTTGTCCCATACTTCGGGATCAAGCTCGTTTTCGGCATTGGTGGCGAAGAGGTTCCATGCGGCGTTCCGTCCGCCGAGCCAGCGGCCGCGTTCCCCGGCGATCAGGGCGATGGGCCCGCGCAGGGACGGCGTGCGGCGCCCAAGCTCCAGCGCCTGCGGGAGCAGCGCCGGAGGGAGCACTTTCCCCGCGCCGAGCATGAGCCTGAAGGCTTCAAGGCGCATACGGTCGGAGCCGCTGGAAAGGACTTGGCGCAATACGTTGATGACGGCGGCCTTGTCGACGGACGCGCGGGGTTCCGGCGGGCAGGGCTCGGGGAGGGCGGAGTCGGCGCGGGGCGGCTGGTACCCCGCCAGCCCGCAGACGGCCTGCACCCCGGCGGCACGGAGCAGCCTGAGCGCTTCGGCGTTTTCGGAGCCGTCCCGCGTGGCAGCGATGGCTTGCGTGAGCCGTCCGGGTTCGCTGTCGTCGGCGGGAAGTTCGGGCGGGCGCTTATCCGTGCCGAGCAGCGCCTGCATGGTCAGGAAGGGCATGTTCATGGGCGGGCTCCTTCTCGCCACAGCGGGGAACCGGACGTTCCGGGCTCCCACGCGCTTAGGGGCTGAAACCGGGCTCCGTCCCATTCGCCCCAGACGCTCAGGGGGCGTCCGCCGCCTTGCGTGAGCAATTCCCAGCCGTCGTTGTCGGTTATGGAGAGCGGGAGGCGGTCGCCTGCATCCGTCTGCAGGAACCACGAATCATCGGAGCGGCAAGGGACGCCGTCGCTGACCATGAGGGGCAGGGGCCATTGCCACGGCTGTGCGGCGATGGCTTTGGCCATGCCTTCCAGCGCTTCGCGGAGGGAAACCGTAGGGATGGGAGCCGTTTTGGCCCGGACGGGATCGCCCGTGGCGATGGCCCGCAGGGGAACCGCGCCCGGATAGAAGGCCAGCGTCATATCCGCAAGGCTGCCGACGACGAAGCTTTGCTCGAAGTGCTTGCCGCCGTGCGAGAAATCCAGCAGCAGGGCCGTGCGCCCGCTGTTTTGCCCGCGCAGCCAGACGCGCCGCCGCCAGAGCCTGTTTTCTTCGGCATAGCCCACGCCGAGCACCAACCAGAGATCGCTCAGGCGTTCCCCGGTGGCGAGCACTTCGTCCTTATCCGGGGACAGGCCGAGGGCGGCACGGACATCCGCCTGTTCCTCCGGGGACAGTGCGTCAAGGTGGCGGAAGGCGTCGATGAGGAGCTGCAGCTGCCCAAACTGGGCCAGCACCACGCCGGGCCAGTCCTCCCCGGAGGACGTGACGCCTTGCAGGTTCCGCAACCGCGCGGCGATGCCGGGAAGCTGCGCGTCGACCATGCGCGCGGCGGCTTCCTCCTGCCAGGCGGGAGTCCCGGAGAGCTGCCCGAGGCCGTGGCGTATGAGGTCGCACATCCAGCGCTCCAGATCGTCCAGGCCGGCAGCCATGCGTTTGAGGCGGGACGCCTCGCGCTTGGCTGCGGCGGCGGGATCGGCGGGCTGGCCCTTGTTTTCCTGCTTTTGCTCCTGACGCGCGGCGCGTTTTTCGCGTGCGTCAAGCCATTCCTTTACCCAATCGGGCGCTTCGCCCTGCGTAAAGGCGGCCTCTTGCTGGACGCGGAGCAGGAGCAGGGCCAGGGAATGCTTGCAGGGAAATTTCCGGCTCGGGCAGGTGCACTTGAAGACCGGCCCGGACAGGTCGGCTTCGACTTGGTAGGGTTTGGAGCCGCTGCCTTTGCATTCGCCCCATACGGCGTTTTCGTTGAAGCCGAGCGTCGGCCACTGGCCGGGTTTGAGCAGAGCTTGCGCCGCCTTGACGGAGGAGGCGTCCGGGGCGAGGGCCAGTACAGATTCGGAGGTGAGTTCCATCGTCTGTCCTGTTGTCGGCGGCCATGCGGCCGCTTCTTAAAGGATCGAAAGAAGGGGGGACGGCGGGACGGGTCCGGCGGAACCCCTTTGCCCTTACGCGGCAGGCCCTGTTCCGGGGCAAGGCCGGCAAGTCAGGCGTTCCTGCGGGAACACCCCACGGTGTTAGAAGCGTTCTGCCATAATGAAGGCTTTCCGGCAACCCGTAACCCTTTTCAGGGCACTGTCCGCAAAAAGAGCCCTTTCCTCAAGAGGATGGGAAAAAGGCTCTTTTGTTGGGAAGGCCGCCGTTTGGAAGAGGGAACAACACCGTCGTTCCAACGGGGCGTTTCCCTTTACGGGGAAAGCGGGACGGTTCAGTTCCGCCGCAGGAACCGCGCCAGCACAGCGGTCATGAGCCCGAACACGGCAATGAGGGCAAAGGAATGGCGGAGGCTCGACGCGTGGGCGATGAAACCGATGACCGGCGGGCAGAGCAGGAAGCCGAGGAACCCGATGGTTGAAACCACGGCCAGCGCCACGCTCGGATGCATGATCTGGGATTTCCCGGCCATGCTGTAGCAGACCGGCACCACCGAAGCCGTGCCGAAGCCCACCAGCGCGAGGCCGAACGTCGCCGTGGCCACATGGGGCAGGAGAACGGAGATCAGCAGCCCGGCGGCGATGAGCGCGCCGCTGGCTTGCAGGATACGGATGACCCCGAACCGGGTTACAAGCCCGTCCGCCATGAACCTGCCGCAGACCATCGTGCACATGTATGCGATATAGCCGAGGCGGATCAGTTCCGGCGACGGCTTGATGATCGCTTCGTAGTATACGGCGCTCCAGTCGTACATGGTCCCTTCGCTCGCCATGCAGCCGAAAGCGATCAGCCCGAGCAGGACGACATAGGGATCGATTTTCCCCTTGGGGCGTTTGTGTCCGGGCGCCGTGTCGCGTGCCCTGTCGCGCGGCAGGGTTAACCGGAACATGATCGCCACGATGCCCATGCAGACGGCGAAGATGAAACTGAAGTGCACGCGGGTACTGACGGAGAACGCCGCGAACAGCGCGCCGACGATCCCTCCGACGAACCCGGCGAGGCTCCACAGGCCGTGGAAGGCGGCCATGATGCTGCGGCGGTAGAGGCGTTCGACGCCGACGGCCTGTGTGTTCACCGAGATGTTGTGCAGGTTGGCCGCGACGCCGAAGAATACCAGCATGGCGAAAAGATGCCACGTTTCGCTGATGAAGCCGAGGGCCATGAGGGTCCCCGAATAGAGCAGGGCCGCGAGGAGCAGCATCCTATGGCTTCCGAAGCGGCTGACCAGATAGCCGGACAGGGCCATCGCCGACATCTGCCCCACGGGGATGGCGAACAGGACGCCGCCGAGCTGCGCCTCGTTGAGAGCGAGGGCCTGCTTGATGTCGGGGATACGGCTGGCCCAGCTGGCGAAGACCAGCCCTTGCAGGAAAAAGAAGCTTGCCACGGCGAGCCGGTAAAAACTCTTGGGGGACTGAAATAATGGAATGAATGGCATGGGCGTTTCCTTTTGAGGGGGGACTTCCTACCCCAAAGTGGGGCGCTCGTCCAGTTTCCTTTTGGTGACGCAAAGGGGCAAAGCCCCGAGGAGGTATCCGGGGTTGGGCAAGAGCCCCGGCGGATACCTGAAGCATGGGGCTGTATAAGGCGGCGCTCCAAAACGGCCGGGAATATGGAGGGAATGGATCAGGAGTGTATGTGAAAGCGGGAAGGGAGAAGAAGGCGTTACGCAAGGAGGCAACGCCGGAGTGATGCACGATATGCGCCCGCAGAGAGAAAGCGGCGTCTTCCTCTCGATCGGAGATTTCTCATGAGCAACAAAAGATGCCTCAAAGAAAGGACTATCGGGTTTCCCTTCTTTTCTATATGATGCCGCAAGACGGCACATGAAAAACGGGAGAAAGCCTTCCAGGCTGGCCTTGATAGGCTCTGTTTCCGCTTGCGGCGTTTCGTCTGATTGCGGGAGAAGCCCCGGGATGCCGCAGGAATATCACGCAGGGGCACGCTCTGACGGTGTGTTTTCAAGTCCAGTTTGCCATTCTAGGGAGAACGCACATGATTCAGACCGACCCTATTGCTTTTTTCCCTTCGATCCCTCTCGATTCCACTGAAAAACTTTGGGAATGGCATATCCCTTCGGATCGGCTTTTCTTCAGCAAGGGAACCAGGTTGGCCTTTGGCTTGTCCGATGGGGAAAGCCCCGCCACAATGGCGGCATTTTTTGAACATATCCCGGAAGGTTGCCTGCAGTCGCTTTGCGAGCTGCGTGAAGGCGTTATCGGCGGGGACAGGGGCTTTCTGGAGACGGCGTATCCGGTCGAGAACTTTTTTGTCCGAGAACGGCTGTTTGTATTGGAAAGGGACGCCGAAGGCCGGGCGATCCGCATCGCCGGGCAATTTGAGATCGCTCCCGGCACGATGGCCTATCTGCCTCCGGTGAGCACCGTGTCCAAAGGGCAGGCGCAGATCTGTTTCTGGAACTGTTCGCTGGAAAAGAGGACGCTGTGGGTCGACGCCAACGGCTCCCGCCTGCTCGGGTATGCCGAGGCCATGCCGCGTGTGTTCAACCTTGATGAATGGAAAGAGCGTCTCCACCCCGAAGAAGGCACCGATTGCCGCTATCAGCTCATCATCGAACAGCCGTTGTTCGGAGACGAGCTTACGGATGATCTGCGGGTCCGCAAGGAAGACGGCTCGTATGTCAAAATATGGGTGCGGGGCTCCATCCTGAGCCGTGATGCGGATGGTCACGCCGTCAGCATGTCGGGCACCTGGCAGCCTTTTGGGTTTGTTGAGGAACGCCACGAACAACGGACGCCGGAAAACGGCAGCCTGCTTTCCGCGCTCAATGCAGCCGGGGACGGCCTGTGGGACTGGAACCCCATTACGGACGAAGTGTATTACAGCCCGCGCTGGCTTTCCATGCTCGGGTACACGGCGGAACAGTTCCCCGGACGCCTCGAAACGTGGAAAGAGAAGATCCATCCGGACGATCTCAAAAAAATCGTGGAACCGCAGCGTAAGCTGGCGGATTCCCCGAAATACGGCGACACGTTCGAGTGTACGTACCGCTTGAAGCGCCTGGACGGGAGCTATGCCTGGATCCTCGGGCGGGGTTACGTGACGCACCGCGACGCAAAGGGGCGGGCCACCCGCATCGTCGGCTTGCACACCAACATCACGGCTTCCCAGGCGGACAGGGATTATTTCGAAAAGCTCGCCCAGAACGATGCGCTGACGGGCCTGCACAGCCGGACCTACTTTGATATCAAGCTGGCGAACATCGAGAACAAAGGGATCCGCCCGTTGTGCGTGATCTCCTGTGACGTCAACGGATTGAAGCTGGCGAACGATTACATGGGGCATCTTGTCGGAGACAAGTTGCTCCAGACCGTGGCGGCCTTGTGCAAGGAAAGCGTGCGCACATCGGATTGCGTGGCCCGGATGGGCGGGGACGAGATCGTTATCCTGCTGCCCACATGCCCACGTGAGGCTGGCGAGGAGATCCTTGCCAAGCTGCGGCGGAACTTTGATCGGCACAACGCCTGTTCCGATCAGATGCCCGCGCTGGTTTCTTTTGGGCTGGCTTGTGCCGAATCCGCCGATATCCCAGCCTCCGCGATCCTCGTGGAAGCCGATCGGGAAATGCTCAAGGAAAAACGGTCCCACCGGAAAGCGGCCCATGAGCGGATCAAACAGTGGATCGAGCAAAACATGGACGTCGTCGTCTCGATTGAAGACGACAGGTATTAGGCCTTCCCCATTTTGAAAAGGCCTTGACGCCGAACGCATATTCAGTGCGCCGCAACACAGCGCGGATTCGGCAAAAATGGTATTTCCGGCAAGATGGCCCTTTGAAAGGCGCAACACTTCAAAGGCAATCAGCCCCAAGACGGAGGCATCCTTTTGGATGCCTTTTTTTATGTCCGATGGGGCGACCTTTTCTTGGTTCGCCTTTTTCATGAACGGCACTCACGGCGAGATGACGCGCTTTTCCGGTAACGCCATTCCCATGCGGGGAGGAAATGCCCCGGCCAAATGGAAGGGACCGGGGAGGCTGCTCCGTTTTTTCTTTTCTGCACTGATCTCTTTTTAAAGAACGAGTCGCGTAACATAACGGATATTTCGTTTTTTATCATGGTTTTTGTTCTTTATGACGCGTTGTCTTTCATATTTTCTTCTTGTTTCTCTGTTTTGAATGTGTTTATACAGGTATATGTAGTTTTATTTCGCTGTAAAAACATCTTGAATAGGTTTATGATACGTGGCACATTAAATGAAGCCTATAAAATATTATATTAAATATTTTAGTGTAAAACGTTAAGGCTCATGTGCCATCGAAATGTATGCTGGAAAGGATCTCCATTCTGCAGTGAGGGTTTCCTGATATTGTATTACGGCATTTCCGTATCGGGATTCGCTAGAAAAGATAGCAGAAATACATCTTGAGCCGATAACCCAGTTTTCTATTATCATTTTTGATCCGTTATACGATCTATAATGATCCTGAAGGTAGAGAAATATGGAATGGAACTGGATACTCGAAGAATATGACGATATGGTTTATGTCAGCGATCTGAACAATTATGAATTGCTGTATGTGAACCGAGCAGGTCTTTATATGTTCCATCTTTCTCGGGAAGAACTCTTTTCTGGAAAAAAGCACCTTTGCTATAAGATATTCCACGGAAGGGATGCGCCTTGTCCTTTTTGTACCAACAACTACCTGAAAGATTCAGGATTTTATGAGTGGGAGCATTATAACGAGCAGCTGGGGAAAACGTATCTCCTGAAAGATCGGAAGGTACTGTGGGACGGGCGGGAATCCAGAATCGAGTTCGTTTTTGATGTCTCCAAGTACAAGAACAAACTGGACAAGCAGGGAAAACAGCAGGCGGCGATGCTGCGGAGCCTTCCGGGAGGCATCGCCCGGCTCGACGCGCGCGATGAACGCACAATCCTCTGGTATGGTTCGGAATTCCTGTCGATCATCGGCTACACGGAAGAGCAGTTTAAAGAAGAGCTGCAGAGCCAGTGCCTGTATGTTCATCCGGAGGATATGGAGCAGGCCGAGGCGGCGATGCACGAGGCGAAGGAAACGGGGCGGAGCAGCATCATGCAGGGCCGGATCGTGACCCGGTCTGGAAAAATCCGTCACTTGACCATCACGTTCAGCTATATGGACGGGAAGGACAGCGAGGATGGGATACCGTCCTACTACAGCCTGGGCATTGACGTGACGGAAACGGTCGAGCGGCAGCGGCTCCAGCAACAGGCGCTGGAAGACGCCTGTCGGGTGGCGAAGCACGCCAACCAGGGAAAGACGGAATTTCTTTCCCGGATGTCCCATGACATCCGGACCCCCATGAACGCCATTGTGGGGATGACGGCGATTGCGGGCGCCCATATTGAGGATACCCAGAAAGTGAGGGACTGCCTCAAGAAGATCAATACGTCCAGCAAACATCTGCTCAATCTGATCAACGAAGTTTTGGATATGTCCAAAATCGAGAGCGGACGCTTGGATGTGCGGGCGAACGATTTCAGCCTTTCCAATCTGGTGCAGAACGTGTTCGACGTGTGCAGGCCGATGATCATTGAAAAGGGGCATCACCTGACCATGAACATCAGCAAGGTGAGGCACGAGGGCCTGTATGGGGATGAGAGCCGCCTCCAGCAGGTTTTGGTGAACATCTTGTCGAACGCCGTGAAGTATACCCCGGCGGGCGGGCGTCTGCATTTCAGCATTGAGGAAAAGCCAACCCATGCCGAAGGGGCCAGTGTCTTCTACTTTACGTTTGAAGACGACGGGATCGGCATGTCCGAGGAGTTCGTCGGGCGCATCTTCGAACCGTTTTCCCGGGCCGAGGATTCCCGGATCAGCAAAATCCAGGGAACGGGCCTTGGCATGGCGATCAGCCAGAACATCATCCATATGATGAACGGCGAGATCACCGTGGACAGCACGCTGGGAAAAGGGAGCCGGTTTACGGTGAGCGTTGCGTTGAAATTCCGGGATGCCGAAGACGGGGAACCCCCTGTTTTGACCGATCTTCCCGTGCTTGTGGTGGATGACGAACGGGATGTCTGCGAATACGCGAGCCTGTTGCTCAAGGAAGTGGGGATGCGGGCTTTTTGGGTCTTGAGCGGGCAAGAAGCCGTCGCCGAGATTGTGCGCGCCCATGAGGAAAGGGACGACTACTTCGCGGTCATCCTGGACTGGAAAATGCCGGATATGGACGGGCTCGATACGGCCCGGGAAATCCGCCGCAGGGTCGGGCCGGATCTCCCCATCATCATGCTGTCGGGCTATGACTGTTCGGATGTGGGGGCGGATTTCCTCGCCGCGGGCGTGGACGTCTTCATCATGAAGCCGCTTTTCAAATCCAACATGGTGCACCTGTTGCGAAGTTTTGCGGAGGATCGGGGATGTGGACATGCCTCGGTTGTGCCCAGGCCCGAAGGTCAACGCTTGGACGGATTGCATGTCTTGCTTGTGGAAGACAATGAAATCAATCAAGAAATAGCTAAAGAACTCCTCCTGATGGAAGGGGCGTCCGTTGACGTCGCCGACAACGGGGAACAAGCGCTCAACATCTTTGCCCGGTCGGAGGAAGGGTATTATCAGCTTGTCCTGATGGATATCCAGATGCCCGTCATGGACGGATACACGGCGACTGCCGCGCTCCGTTCCTTGCGCAGGGATGATGCGAAGACTGCCATCATTCTGGCGATGACCGCCAACGTGTTCTCGGACGACGTCATCAAGGCCGAGGCATCGGGAATGAACGGGCATATTTCGAAGCCGTTCGACCCGGACAAGCTGTACGCCATGATCGCGGCGTCCTGCCATAAGAAAAGGGGATGACGGCCCGGCGGGTTGAATGGCTTCTTGTGCGAAGGGTGATGGGGTTTCCTTCCGCAAGGAAAAATGAGGTGTGGGGAAAAGGGAACTGAGAAGGGACAAAAGGCTGGCTGTCCCTTTTATATTGATGCAGCGCTGTCCCTATGAGGGGAGCGGATCCTCCTGTCGGAGTGGGTGGGCAAATGAAGCTTTCGCCGCATGATTCCTCGCTGGATGCTCTCAAGTTCGTTGTGGATATGGCCGATGTCCCGATGGTGATCACGGACGAGGACGGGCGTTTCGTGTTTGCGAACGGGCACACGCTGGATATTGTAGGGAAAGCCGAAGATGCCTGCATAGGTAAACCACTCGCGTCCCTCCTATCCGTTTCCCGGCGCCCACGGTTCAACAGGAGCGGCAAGGCCCCTGTGCTGTTCACGCGGGAAGGGCGTTTTTATGAAGTCGATGGGATCAGCCGGTTTCATACCAAATCGGGTATGCTCGAGTTGTCCCGGATTCATGACGTGACGTCCACGTACCGGGACAAGGAAATGCTCGAATTCCTGAAAAGCAACGCGCCCATAGGTATTTTCCAGTTCGTCATGGACGAGCACTTCTCGTTCTTTTACGTTTCGGAAGGGTTTTGCGCGATGCACGGGTATACGCAGGACCAGATGAAAACGGCTCCGGATATCAGGGGGAGCGAGCTTATTCACCCCGACCACCTCCAACGCTTTAACGACTTGATCAGGACGGCCTATGAAGACGGAAAGTCCTCCGTCGGCTTCGAGATGAAAGTCATCAGGCGGGACGGCAAGGTCCGCTGGCTCCTCACGCAGTGTTCGTTTGTCAAAACGGTGGACGGGACCATCGTGTACGGATACGTCTCGGACTGCACCGACCTGAAAAACATGGAGGAAAAGACCAAAACCGTCCAGGATGTTTGCAGGTTCACGGTCAACCACGACTACGAATGGATCTTGTTGGTCGACATCCCGGCGGACAGGTACGAGTACTTTTTTTCGGGTCGGAACAGCATGATCGGAAGCGGGATGCAGGGCGTTTTCAGCGAGCTGGTGCGGCTCCGGAGCGAAACGGTCGTCCATCCTGATGATGTGGAGGCTTACCGGGCCTTTTTCAAACCGGAACGCCTTGCCTGGGAAAACGGCACGCCGGGGCTGTCCCATGAGCTCAAGTATCGTGTGCTCATGGGCAACGGGCAAGCCCGGTGGCATTGCTTACGGGCGTATCTTTTTGACCCCGTAAGGCGGATGCTCCTCTTTTGCGCCAAAGACGTTGAGGAAGAGGAGCGCCAGAAGGCTACGTTGCGTATGGCGCTCGTTGCCGCCGAACAGGCCAACCATGCCAAAAGCGAGTTCCTTTCCCGGATGTCGCACGACATCAGAACGCCGATGAACGCGATCATCGGCATGGCGGCCATTGCGGGCATGAACGTGGGCAACCCCGAACGGCTCAGCGAGTGCCTGAACAATATCGCCTTGTCGTCCCGTTTCCTGCTGTCGCTCATCAATGACGTCTTGGACGTCGCCAAGATCGAAAGCGGCAAGATGAGCTTGGCTTCCGAACCGTTTGATTTTGATGAACTCGTCAGCTCCGTCAGCTCGTTCACATACGGCAGCGCGGTGGCGAAGGGCATAATATTCAACCTGTTTGCCTCTCCGCTCCTTGAGAAGATCTATGTCGGCGATCCCCTGCGCATCAAGCAAGTCTTGATGAACTTGCTGTCCAACGCCCTGAAGTTTGCGCCCGAAAAGGGCAGGATCGAATTCAACATCACGCCAGTCCAAAAAGTCGGGCATCGGGAACTCGTACGGTTCGTCATTTCCGATAATGGGATCGGCATGAGCAAGAGCTTTCAGGAAAGGATGTTCCAGCCGTTCGAGCAGGAGATGACGGATCAGCGGGGCCTTTCGGGATCAGGGCTTGGCTTGGCTATTGTCAGGAGCTTCGTCCAGCTGATGGACGGGACCATTCGTGTGGAGAGCGAGCAAGGAAAGGGGTCGTCTTTTTCCGTGGACATACCGCTCGGGCTGTTCGAGGGGGCGCTGTACGGATGGGATAAGGACGCCTTGGAACAATCCGAGAGCGTGCGAGTGCTGGTCATAGGCGATGACAGGGCTGCCTGTGAGCATACGGCGGTACTGCTGCGCCGTATGGCGGTTGAAGCGTCCTTCGTGCTTTCCGGCGAAGAGGGCGTCGTCTGTGTGCGGCAAGCCAGGGAGAGGCGGCGGGATTACGGCATGATCCTGATCGATTGGGAAACGCCGGGCATGGACGATATGGAAACGGTCCGGCATATCAGGGAAATCGTTGGAAAGGCCACGACTCCCATCGCCATGTCGGCCTGTGATTGGAGGGAGATGGAAGCCCCTGCCCGTACCGCTGGCGTGGATTATTTTATCAACAAGCCCGTATTGCGGGAGCATCTGCGTGATATGCTTTTGGTGGTGACTCATCACAGGCACGCCTTTGATGTTCCGGCCATGCCGGAGGAAGTCCGTTTTAACCGTGAAAAGATCCTGATTGCCGAAGATAACGATCTGAATGCCGAGATCCTCAAAACGCTTCTGGAGTCAAGGAATCTCTCCGTCGTCTGGGCCGAGAACGGCAAGGTTGCGGTGGAGCGCTTTGCGGAATCCGAACCGGGGGAATACGCCGCTATCCTGATGGATGTCCGTATGCCGGTTATGGACGGCCTTGAAGCCACACGGCACATACGCGGCATGACAAGGGAAGACGCGCGGCGTATTCCGATTTTCGCCCTGTCCGCGAACGCCTTTGCGGACGACATCCAACGATCCCTGCAGTGCGGCATGAACACGCATTTTAACAAGCCTGTGGATATGGATTCCATTTGCGCGGCACTGCACTACTGGCTGGAACATGATAAAGGAAACCGGCCGTGATGTGGCGGTATTGCTCCGTCAATGCTTGCGGCATCCGGAATGGGATTGAAAAAAGAGTTGTGGAATGAGGCCGCAACTCTTTTTTATTTGTGGAGATAGAGAACAGTGGAAGAGGAGGAGCTAGGGGCAGGACTCCTTAATTAAGATAAAAGATAACGGTAACAGCAAGGCAGATAGCTGAGAAAAAGGTATGGGCACAGCGGTCATACCGGGTCGCGATACGTCGCCAGTCCTTCAGCCTACTGAATGTATTTTCAATAAGATACCGTTGCTTATACAGCGTGTTGTCAAAGGGAAATGCTTCATTTCCAGTTTTTCGGGGTGGCATGCAGACCGTCATCCCTTTGGCTTTCAGAGATTCAAGCAACCACGTTGCGTCGTAGCCTCCGTCTGCCAAAAACGTACTGTTATCGGGGAGGAAATGCTGGAGGATGGCTGCACCCTTGTCGTCGCTGACCTGTCCTTCAGTCAGCAAAAGCAGGACGGGACATGCCCGCCACAAACAATATGGAGTTTGGAATTCAGGCCACCTTTTGTTCGTCCTATAAGACGTGGAGAATCCCCTTTTTGAGCAGGCTTGCCGCCGTGCGGTGAGCCTTGAGATGGATGGAGCGATCATCAGGGAGCCATCAAAAGGTGTTTTATTTGCCAACTCAATGAAAATTTTATTGAAAACACCGAGCCTGCTCCACCTGACAAAGCGGTTGTACAGCGTTTTGTGGGGGCCGTACTCATCAGGTGCATCCTGCCACTGAAGTCCGTGCTTGATGGCGTAGATAATGCCGCTGACGACACGCCTGTCATCCACACGGGGAGCACCGTGAGAACGGGGAAAGGACGGTTTGATACGCTCCAACTAGGCTTTCGGAAAGATAAAATAGGGTACGCATGGGACACCTCCGTGCCTCCTGCATCCCCTGTTTTCCTTCCCTTGAAAATAACGGGTCCTGCCCCTAGTTTCCAAGGCGGAAATCTGTTTGTTCCCGATATGGGGGAAAAGCTGGTTCTCCAGTCGTGAAAGGATTTTTCGTTGGTGGCCTTCCGTCCATGCCGTGCGCTTCTTGCTGAACCAGTCACGGGCCACGGCCTCAAATGTCAAGGCCGCTGCCTTCTCTTCAATGGCGGCCTGAACCAACTCTTGGTCTTGCGGAGAAAGCTCATCGAGCTGATAACTCTCAATCGAGATATTAATGTCAATCTGTTCCATGCATGTTAGGGTTTAAAGTATTCATAGGCGCCGATATCCGGCAGTTCATCTCTCTTTTTGCCGTCCCTATCTAAGGGTAAGGATGTTGTTTGGTTGGCCTTTCCTATGGCCAAAGATTTTTCTCGCAATCTAAAATCATACCTTAGGCTATCTGTGTCAATCAAAAGGAAGTTCTTGTGACCAGCCTGAATCGTATCTTTTACATCTTCGTAAATCACGTTTTTAAAACAAACACTATCCGCAGACGCTTCACGAGGCATGCGTAACAGACAGTTTTCGAAGGCGAAATGCAACAGTGAGGCATCCTTTCCAGGGTTTCTCATCACCTCATTGGCGGAGTAGCCCGTAACAAGTGAGTTGTTACAAACGAATTGTTTTAAGGGTGAAGACGTCGAACTCAGTCTTAGAGCCACACCTCTGTTAGAGTCAAATGGATAAAATTGCGCCAAGGTACAGCCGTTCATCACCACATTCCCGCCATCTATCGAAACGCAATCGTTGAGGGTATTGCTGAAAACAGAATTATTGATGGAAACTTGCGCATGACGAATCAGCAAGCCATATCCTTGACAGTTGTGGATGGTAGAATTGGTCATGAGTAGTTTTTGCTTGGCTATGTCGGCAGAATCGATAACCAAACCATTGTATGCGCCATGGATATCGGCGTACGAAATGGTGTTTTCGTTGGACGAAGGATAAATATGTACTCCCTGCCACTGACCACTCAGCCCATCATAAGGCAGGTAATCGAACATACGATCCAGTCGGTTGCCCCGCCCGGCAGCTATACGCAAAGTCTTGTTTTCTTCAACTGTCAGTTTTCCAAACACCACAATGGGCTTGGTTCCTGTCAGTACTGTATCGTTCAAAATATGATGATCGCATAAGAAAATAGCATCCCAGGCATAGGCATTCAGATTAACTTTTTGTTCCTTTCCATTCTCCAATGCAAACACTATATTGTCTTCAATGCGTTGCGGCACATCTGCATATTTAGGCGGAGCGGTTAATTCTACATACACACGAATGCTGTCATTCTTTCTAATTTCAATCTCTGAAGTTGCATATCCCACATCTTTACCCAGATAAATACCGTCTACATTGACTCTAAACCCCGTCTGATTGCCCCGTTCTAACCTGACGTTAGAACATCTAATGCCTCCTCCTGAATGGTTATAAACCCAAAAAGATTTGGCTGCCGAGGGAATATTGGAAAAGACGGTATCAAGTTTGATACTGTCAGAGGAGAATGTCAGCAAATGATTAGGTGATGAAGAAAAGGTATCTTCATCATGACATGCGGTGAAACCAATCAGTGCAAACAAACAAACTATAATAGAAAATCGTATATTCATTAATGAATAAACGCTAAAAGTGATTATTTATTTTTGACAACCCCAATAAAGTCTTGACAAGAAATGTAAAATAAGCAATGGTCAATGCAAGCGAGGCAACACAGCTGTGTTTAAACCATTGCACACAACTTTTCATAACTCATCCCAACAAAGTCATTAATAACCATATCTGACAAAGGCTCAATCAACTCAACAGTTCAATCCGTTGATACTATCTTCAAATACAACACATTGGTTGTGCGAAACAGAGAAATGAGCAGCAGCCGTAAGATAACAATCTGGATCAGGTTTACTTTGTTTAAAGTCCTCACTGGTGAGGATTACGTCAAACAACGTTTCAAATTCAGGATGACATTGATATACATTTGCCATTTTTTGTTGGTTGCTACTTGTTACAATGGCCGTATTAACGTGATACTGTTTCAGGTCTTTGATAAAGGCAACAACGCCTGGGATGTATGCGTAATCCATATTTTTTTCAAACTCAATAAGCTGATTCTCTATTTCATGTTGCGCCTCTTCTTCATCTTTAAAATACCGATCGAATATCTGAGTCAGTGTCTGTCCCTTGATAAGATGGGCAAAATGCGGTATGTCTGGTTTGTAAACCTTACCTATCCGATCCCAGCAAACGGTATACTGAGACTCGGTATCCAGTACGACTCCATCTAAATCAAAAAGTGCTGTGTTAAACATTATTTACCTTATTTTATAGAATGACATGTCAAAGGTACAAAAAATATTCGTATTTTTGCACAAAAAAGAGAAGATGAGGAATCTGTTGTGGGTCATTGTCCTCGCCCTTTTTGCATCAGGATGTGATGACAATCACAACAACGTGTTGAAGAAATACGGTGTACAAGCAATTTCTTTTGCGATAGACTCAACCACGTATCTGGCAAACAACGCTCGCTTCCCCAAGTGTGAAGTATCCATCCAAATGCAATGTATGCGAGGAAAAAACGCTCCGAAAATCAACCAAACATTGATTCAATCTGGTTTTCTGGCGACAAATAGCTTATCTCAAACAACCGAGTCAACCGACATGGAGAAGGCCCTGCGTACCTTTGTAAGCCAACATATGGATGAATACATCAATACTTATGGTCCGCTTTACAGTGCAGATTCTGTCAATCCAACCACCTATAACAGACGTTATCAACTGAAATCAGAACTCCAAAATAACCAAAAAGACATCCTCACATACATCATTTACTTGTCAACTGTTGCGGGAACGTCACAAACATCAAATCAAACAATCGTAAAAAACTTCAACTTGAAGACGGGAGAGTTAATCACTTTGTCAGACCTGTTCATTGAGGGTTATGAAGAATCTGTAAAAGACATCATTCTTGAAAAGCTTCAAAAACGTTTGAAAAATCAT
>QWCK01002162.1_pt1 | contig 28328 bp, 29 predicted proteins | sample 1972571 | NCBI WGS metagenome assembly QWCK01 (sample SAMN09866710, study PRJNA288562) | Human gut metagenome isolate term2_stool, whole genome shotgun sequencing... | isolation source: gut | host: Homo sapiens | place: USA: California | reverse complement strand
CTTTTTTATATGGCATGGCTGGCTAATATCACTTATGGATTTTCTATTAATATGTACTTGTCGGGGAAGAACACTTCATTATTATATGTACTTATTATAGTCAGTATATTATTGGCTATGCTTCCGTTGTTTTTTAATAATCCGACATTCGTAGACCCGGAACGGGGCATTGAAAGCACTCTTGGAGTTTTTCATTTATCAATAGGTTATTATCTTTGGATAGGTAGCTTTTTGACTTTGTTATTAGGTGAAATCGTATTGTTTTTCCAAAAATAAAATGAATAGATTTTTAACTATATATGTCTTTTTGCTATTGTGTGGCACGGCTTCCGCACAACAAATAATAGAATGGAATAATTTACAGACTATAACGGATAACGCACGGCGCACGGTCTATTATGAAAAAGGCAGTAAACAGCCGTTGCAGGGAGAATACCGCATTGTACGAGGGCTTGACGAGGAGCGTGTTAAACTTTCCGATGGCATAATAAACGGCGATTATTTTCGCTATCGTGATGGGGTACTGCGTGAATCGGGCATATATGCCAAAGGTAAGCGTAACGGCACATTCACGGAGTATTACCAAGACGGCGTTACTCTCCGAAAGGAAACACCCATGCAGCAAGGCAAGATAGACGGAACTGTAAAGACCTATTTTCGTAACGGCAAAATAGAAACTGAAAAGGAGTATAGACAGAGTGTGGAAAGCGGACGGGAACGCCGCTTTGACAGCAAGACGGGTGAGCAGATTTTTGAATCTCATTATATAGACGGCAAAAAAGAGGGTGAGGAATGGGAAATCTTCGAGAATGGGCGCACGCTTCGTAGCAGGACTACACGACACTACCGTAACGAAAAACTTGACGGCTCTTATCGTGTGGAATCAACACGGGACGGAAAACCCTATATAACCATCGAGGGACAATACACCGACGGCGAGAAATCGGGACGTTGGAAACAGTACAACGCCACCGATGACACAACCCATGAATGGGATGAATGATTTTCTTTTTTCGCAAGTTGATTTTATAAAATTGCCACCGAAAGTTCGTACTTTCGGAAAAAGATGTTATATTTGTAAATGAAAGAGTTATTTGACAGCATAGCAACGCAAAACGCTGAAATTCGCACTGTTGCTAAATCGTTATTTCTATTTCTCAAATAATTCGCTAAAAGTTTATTTCTCAATCGGTTAAGTCAAACCGAGAAAAATCTAAAATAAAAATATTTCCTTTTACTGATTTTTGCAGATTTATTTTTATAACATACTATATAATAGTGAAACAGAAAGAAAAGAAAGCTCGAAATAGGAGGACAAATGAACAAATAGACAAGGATGTAATATCCGAACTTGAAAAGCTTGTAGCTGAATATGGTTTTGGCAATGTCAATTTGAGTGCATTGATGAAAGCTGCAAACATAGAAGCCAATGTGTTTTATAGAAGATACGGCTCAATGGAAAACCTTTACGACAGGCTTGCTAAGCAGTATGATTTCTGGATCAATGATGCTATTGACGTTTCCAGCCTGAACATATTTGGACCTAAAAAGTTTTTTGCGGAAACATTCAAGACCCTTTATAGGAGCTTGTCTGATAACACTGTAATGCAAAAGTTGTTGCTTTATGAAATGTCGGTTATCAATGAAACGACAAAGAGAGCAGCAGAAACACGGGATATTATGAATTTAAATTTGATTGCGTATTATGACAATCTGTTTAAACCGGCGAAAATCAATATTAAGGCTATTATGGCAAATCTGATTGGCGGAATTTATTATCTGATACTTCATAGGAGATGCGCGAAAACCTGTACAATAGATTTTAATACTCAGGAAGGGGAAAAGGTCTTTTTTGAATGGATAGACTTTCTGACAGATGTCATTTTTGACAAACTGGAAGCGTATGAAAGGAATAGAAAAGCAGCTCAAGAAATGTTATCTGACGGTATAAGTGAGTTTAAAATATGCAAATACATGGGTATCAGTAAAAATGACTTGAGAATACTGCTTTCAAAATAACCATAGAAATTCACGAGAGCTTTCAAAAGAGTCTAAAAGTACATATAAGTGATTATGGACTTAATAGTTTAATCAGATCATTGGAACAAGGGATATTTGACGTTAGCTGTTGTAGGTTCTTTTATGATTTTTTTTCTATATATCCCTTTATATAAGGACTGACAGCCTGCTACAAGAAAAATCTGACACGCTTTGTGTAGCGTGTTACATAAAGTGCGTCAAGTTGTTTTTTCAAAGGACAAACACGAACAGACTTGAAATTGCGGATAATGATATAAGTATATCACTATTCACAGTTTCAAGGTAGTCTTTGTATCTTAGTCCGGCTGTCCGTTCTCCTTTTTTATTATTCCCTGCTTTAGCGTTTTTCTATTCCTTTTTTATATACTTCCATTTATCGCTTTCTGCTGCCGTGCAACCTGCCGTGGATTGAATTTTTCCGCAAAGGTAATCGCCAGTCCCAGTCGTGTCAATGCCGGCATTCTGCCGCGAGTGAAGTGCAAAAATCTTCCTCTCCGCTGGGTGTATTTTTCCTCTTCAGCCTTGCCAGATTGTTCCTGCCACCTTTGGATGCAGAAAAAATCATCCCGGAGGTCGCAAACAGGCCGAATAGAGGGAAAAGAATAAACACATATAATCGAAAAGAATTGAAAGGATAACATTTCTATAAATGCGAATATATATTATTGTATATCTGCTTATTATAAAAACAGACTCATTTTCTTATTCATTTCTGCAAAATCCCATTTATACCCATTTTTGAATTATTTTTGTTACCCGTTTTGATACTTATATCAAAGCTATTTGCTATCTTTGTGCCAGAATCCAAAACGCTGGAGTACAATGGGTAGAAAAAAGCAATCAATAGTAGAAAAAAGTCCGTTCAAGTTGCGTAGAAGGAAACTTGCGGACGGTCGTGAATCCCTTTTTATAGACCGTACTGTTGACGGCAAGCACGAATACGAGTTCCTTAAACTGTATCTTGTGCCGGAAACATCCGCCAAGGCGAAACGTGAGAACGCGAAGACACTCCGTCAGGCGGAGGAGATTATTCTCGCTAAGACCGAAAACATGGTTGATGACAAGGCGCGGGAGGAAGCGGCCAAAGACAAATCCAAAATGCCGTTGTCCGACTTTATAGACTTGCTGATGGAGGAATACAAGCAACGGGGGCAGCCTTCATATCGGCATTTAAGGGCATCACGCACCAAGTTCGAGAAGTTCTATCCCGGTGCAAGGCTTTGTGACATGGACAAGAAATTCTGCACCGATTATGCCGAGTGGCTGCAATCCGAGCCTCTCACTCCGCAGGGAAAACCTCTTGCCCAAGCCACAGCCTGTTCCTGTTTCTGGATTCTCGGCATCATCCTGTCTGCGGCATGGCAAAAAGGATATATAAAGAACAATCCCTGGAAGTTGTTGAGTTTCCAAGAAAAGATAGCGAGACCGGAGAGCAAACGTGAGTTTCTGACCCTTGATGAAGTCCGCAAGTTGGAGAATACCCCTTACGTAAAGGAGAATATACGCATGGCATTCCTGTTTGCCTGCTATTGCGGGTTGCGTGTGGGTGACGTTACGGATTTGCGCTGGAGCGACATATCGGTCAACGCCGGGCGACACTTCGTGTCGGTGGTGATGCAGAAAAACTCCAAACCCATATCGCTCCCGCTTCCTGCCAAGGCGTTGACATGGCTTCCGGAACGTGGAGAACCAGAGTCTTCCGTATTCTCGCTTCCGTCACATAGCGTCCTACAGAAGCATTTACAGAAATGGGCGGAACAGGCCGGACTGGAAAGACACCTTCATTTCCATCTGAGCCGCCATACCTACGGCACGATGCTGATAACCGCAGGGGTTGACCTTTATACCGCCAGCAAGATGATGGGACATGCCGATGTACGTCCCACACAAATCTACGCCAAAATCATAGACAAGAAAAAAGAGGAAGCTGTTTCATTGATAGATAAAGCATTTTAGATATGGCAGCAAACAAGAAATCAAGCAAATTGAAAGAACCGGTAAGAGTCCGCACCAAGAAACTTGCTGACGGCTCTGAATCGTACTACCTTGACATCTATGTCAACGGCAAACGGAGTTATGAGTTTCTGAAGATGTACCACCTGCCGGAAGTCAACGCAAGGGTCAGGGAGCAGAACCGTGCCACCCGTGAGGCTGTCGAAACCATCAAGTCTCAGCGTATCATTGAGATTACAAATTCCAGAGTCGGAATCAAGAGCAAATCCGCGTGGCAGAAACTTACGCTGGCTGACTGGCTGGAAAAATTCTATTCCAACCAGGAGCGCAAGGGGATCAAGCGTGTTGAGAAATTGAGAAGCATTATAAAAGTCATTAACCAATACGGCAAAGGCACAAGAATGGGTGACATTGACAAGAAATGGGCACTCGGCTTCATTGACTGGATCCAGCACACTTATACAGGCAGGCAGGGAAAACCGCTTGAACAGGGAACTGTCGTGTCCTATATCTCCCAACTCTCCATAGCCCTGAATGCCGCAGTCCGTGCAGAGTGGCTGGACGAGAATCCGTTCATGTTGCTGTCCGCTTCGGAGCGGGTCAAGAAGCCGGAGTCGAAACGGCAGTTCCTTGCCATCGAGGAAGTGAAACTTCTTATCGCCACCGAATGCCGTAACATGACAGTCAAGCAGGCGTATCTGTTCTCATGCTATTGCGGACTTCGTTTGAGCGATATGGAAACCCTCCGTTGGAAAGACATCATATGCAATGACGGCAGGTATATGATTGCCACCGTGCAGCAGAAAACATCCACACCCATTTATACGCCGCTCTCGCAAAATGCCGTCAAGTGGCTGCCTGAACGAAAGCCCGACGACAATGACGATACACTTGTGTTTGCAGAACTGCCATCACGACCCACAACCAACAAAATACTCAAACAATGGGTGGAAAAGGCGGGCATTGACAAGAAAATCACCTATCACACAAGCCGTCATACCTTCGGAACGATGATGATGACCGTGGGAGCCGACCTTTATACCACTTGCAAGCTGATGGGACACGCCGATGTGCGTACTACGCAGATTTACGCCAAAATCGTTGACAGCAAGAAAATCGAAGCGGTGGATATGGTGGACAGGATGTTTGAGCAGCAGGAAGCCCAAAAATAATTCTGTTATTAAAACAAAAGAGCCTTGGAATTATTCAGAAAACGAGATTACTGTGATATTACGCAATAATAATTTTGAGATTTATGTATTGCGCTTAAACAAATCGAGATTAGTGTCATTTTTAACCAAATACATTTTGAGATTAGTGTTATGCGTATTATCTTTGCTGACAATAAAAGTCAATCTATGATATTCAAAAGGAAAATTTACGATGAGCTTCTGCGATGGAAGCGGACAGATGAGGGCAGAACAGCCGTGCTGATACAGGGCGCAAGGCGTGTCGGTAAGTCCACCGTTGCCGAAGAATTTGCAACAAACGAATACGACACCCATATATTGGTGGATTTTGCCGCATGTTCCTCTGAAATCCGCGACTTGTTCAATGATGTCTCAGACCTTAACCGTATTTTCATGCGGCTGCAATTGGAGTACGGTATAGAACTGAAAGAACGTAAGTCCGCCATTATCTTCGATGAAGTCCAACTCGCGCCTAAAGCAAGGCAGGCAATCAAATATCTTGTAAAAGACGGAAGATATGATTACATAGAAACAGGTTCGCTGATTTCAATCCGCAAGAATGTCAAGGATATTCTTATTCCAAGCGAGGAAGTCAAACTCCAAATGTATCCGATGGATTATGAAGAGTTCAAGTGGGCATTGGGAGATACGGCAACAATAAATTTGCTCCAAGGCTGTTTCCACAACAGGACTTCTTTGGGTGATGCCACGAACCGTAAACTGATGCGTGATTTCCGCCTGTATATGCTTATCGGCGGTATGCCGCAGGCTGTGGCTTCCTACCTTGACACCAACAATCTTGAAAAGGTAGACAGTGTGAAACGTTCCATCATAACATTGTATGAAGACGATTTCAATAAAATAGACCCGACCGGCAACGCTTCCAAGATGTTCCATCAGATTCCGGCACAGCTGACAAGCAACGCCAACAGGTATCTGGCATGGAGCGCGACAGATGGCAAACGTAATTCCGAACTGGCAGAAATTATTTCAGAAATCAAGGAGTCAATGGTGGTCAACATGGCTTATCATGCCAACGATCCGGGAGCGGGAATGGCATTACATCAAGCCCCGGACAAATACAAAATGTTCGCTGGCGACACGGGTTTGTTCGTCACTCTTGCGTTTTGGGACAAGAAATTCACCGACAACACGATTTATCATAAGCTTCTCAGTGACAAACTGAGTGCGGATTTAGGGTATGTCTATGAGAATGTCATCGCCCAGATGTTGAAAGCCGCCGGACATGAGTTGTACTATTATACATTTCCCACAGAAAGCGGAAAGCATAACTACGAAGTGGATTTTCTGATAGCCGAGGCCGACAAGGTAAGTCCAATCGAGGTGAAATCATCCGGTTATAAGGCACATGCTTCCTTGGATGCCTTTTGCAGAAAATTTTCATCCCGGATAAAAAACAAATATCTGATTTATACGAAAGATATGCGTAAGGAAGAAGACATGCTGTATCTTCCGGCATATATGACAATGTTTCTATGATTATGAGTGGCACGCTTTCAAATATCTCACAACGGCTGCACGAAGTGAACATGCTTCTTTCCATTTGCGGGCAAGGTTCATTCTCTTTTGGCCAAGCCTTGCTGTTGTCCCTGTTTTACCGGGATTTCAGCGACACGAACGCAGTTGTAGAAGAAGCCGAATCATTGGCGAAGAAGGATGCGGAGCAGCTTCTGAAATTTTCTTCCTCCCTTTTTTCGGAGAGTGAAACTTATCTGTCTCTTGACAGGACACCATTGCAGGCCGTGGACTTTGAAGCCCTTTTCGAAGAACACCTGAAACCGTTTGAACTCCGGTACGAGGAAGCGAAAACCGCCGCCACTGAACTCTGGCGCAAATATTCGGCATTGAACAACCGTCTGGACTTCCTGCCGCTGGATTCGGAAGAATACATGAAGCTGTCCGCTGAATGCGATGCCAAGAAAACAGAGTACGACACGGCTCACGCACAAACCGACCATTTATATAACGAATGGCAGCAGGAGCGCGACCGATATTTCTGCGTATACTGTTTCAAGCCGATGTTTCTTGATGTTCTGGTAGAACGCCTGCATGGAATCGCCGGAAGCATCCTGTCTGACATCAACCGGATGAAGGAGGACAAGCCATGAGCCGTGCAAGTCTGCTGCAGGAAACAGCCTCATGGATGGACACCGTTGACCTTGCCCTGTGCCTGTTCATCTACGAAGTGTGCAATGACTGTCAATTTGAATTTGCGTCGGGAAGTGACTTCGCCAATTTCATGAACCTGAAGCCGACCTTGCGCCCCGTTACCGTCCGTCCGAAAGAAAACCTGCGTGTCTGCTACATGGTGTTCTCCGTGTCACAGACCATAAGGCCGCGCGAACGCGGCAGACTCTGGGCGGAAGAGTTCCTGAAACATTGCGGCATATCCAAGTCTTATTATGACAAACACCGCAGCGACGTTTGCGGCAAAGGGGCGACAGAAGAGAACCGGAATTTCCGTAAAGCCATTGACAAGGCCATCGAAAATGCAAGGCGGCTGAATACCGCCCCATAGCCGCCCGCCGTTTCCCCATTCGGCATAATATATTTTCATTATATCCATGCGCTATACCGCTCACACACAACGGTATGGCGCATTTTCTTTTTGTTCACTTTCCCCATTCGTTCCCCATTGGGCCACTTCGGGTCAAACTTAACTTTGCATCGGAAACAGAAGAAAACAATAGGCTGACAAACAGCAGATTCCGGTTTACCAATGGTACAGGCAACAATTATAAAACGAATGGATATGAAAAGCGAACGCAATTTAATGACCACCACTGAAGCGGCCCGATACCTCGGACTGAAACCCAGTTATCTCTACAAGATGATGATGCGCCGTGCAATCCCTTATTACAAGCCCGGAGGAAAACTTTGCTTCTTCGCCAAGGAAGACCTAGACGCTTGGATGAAACGGGTGCGGGTGAAATCGCAGGACGAAATCGACAGCGAGGCTTCACGTTATCTGGCGGCTCATGAGAAAAACAAATGATTTATCTACCTTTTATAAAACAACCGTTATGGACAATTTCAAGAACATGGAGCCGGGTATCAAAGATACTGTGGCTTTTGATTCCACGAACAAGGAATCCAGGAAGAAAGAAAGCAGACCCGTTATCAGCGCAAAGGCACAGACCATTCTGGAGTTCTTGCGCAACTGTACCCCTTATGAAGCCGATTCCATCCGTGTGATGGTGGCTACGGCATGGGAAAAGGTGACATCGGCACGATTGAAACAACCGACATGTTGGCCGTCAACCGTTTCCTCAATCACGGGCTTACCAAAGAAAATGGCACGAGCGGCGAAGACGTCATGAGACACCGCCAAGAACGTGCACAAAAGCTGATGGAAGCAGTCAAGAGATTTGTGGATATAGGCCAGCTCTGCCGAATCAGTGTCGCGCTGATGAAAATCTCTTCCGACTTCAAGGCTGTGGAGGATGCACGAGGGCACCTGCAAGCCCAATCCGCCGCCAATGGGAATCGGAACTGATGTCAAACCGGAACGGGGTGTCGGATAACACCTGAACGGACAAGAAAACTTCCACGCATGGGATTTTCTTGAAACGACCGCAGGTCATTCCGATATTCCGCTCCCATAATTTTTATCAGACAATGCAAGAAAATACAAAGGACAAGGAAAAATACCGTTTCATGTACCCGACAGGGATTGAAACTTTTGCGTTCATATTCTCCGAAGGTGTGCTTCAATGGTTGCACGGAACAACAACCGATGATGACGGCAGGGAAATCGGCAACTTCACATTGTTTGGCGACCTCTTGGCAAGGATGGCTCTTGCGGACGGTACGGCCAAAGGTTTTCATAGACCTCTCACGCTTTCAGTCGGTCAGGCGCAGTATTCTGAGGAACAGCTATCAACCCAATGGAACATGGGCAGGAAGCGCATACGCCGCCTGTTGGACGGACTGGAAAGGCTGGAACTCATAGATACCTACCGTTCAAGGGTTGCATCTGTGATGACCTTTCCGTGCCTCCTGCAATGGATGGCAAAGGATGGCAGCATAGTTTCCAACCCGTTCATCCACAAACAAAGGGAAAGGATAGAACCGCTCTGAATGGCTGTAAACGGGCAGACAGGCAGATTTTCCGCTTTCCCGTTGTTCCTCACTCTGCAAGCCGTCCGGCAGTAGTTTGCTAATCCAATGGCTAACGTAAGGGCGGAATGGCGTGGAGCGTCAGCGTTGAGTTGCGAGATATGCCGGGGTATTACCGCCTTCGGACAGTAATACCCCTGCACTCTCGCAACAGTCCGGCAGACTGTTGTCCTTGTCGCTCGCAGGCTCGCACCATCCCTTTTGTAGATACCGTCTCACGACTATTTTAGCGGCATTACTTATGACACATGAAGAATATACTCCCAAGCAACAATCCGGACAGAAAAAGCCCGTTATAAGGCGTGACAAGGTGGTTGTCACCAAAGTCACCGCCCAAGAACTATCAATGATTAAAAGCAGTGCGGAACAATGCGGCATGACACGCAGCGACTTCATCCGTGCGAGGGCACTCGGCTATAAGCCAAGGCAGCGGCTCTCCGATGCGGAACTGGACGGATTGCGGCAGCTTGCGGCTTGCAGGACGGACATGGTGAACTTCGCCAACGCCCTGCATGGACTGACAGATAACGAGAAGATAAAACTTTTCCGGCACCAGCCGACCATGCTTGACTGGTACGAGAAAGTGGCGCAGGTCACAGACCGTGTCACCGACTTCTTGCAGTCCGCACAGACAGCCAACAGCTATCCGGCAGGAACAACAAACGAAAAAACGAAGGAGGACGGTGCATGATAGCCAAGGCAAAAGCCGTAGCCCACGGCATAAGGGCGATGCTGTATGTGTCGGGCGAATCGAGGAACAAGAAGCATCCCGAAAGGATTACCCGTATCTGTGACAACTTCATGCCGCAAGGTTTGGATGCCACAGGTATCTGGACGGAAATGAAGTTTGCCACAATGAACCATCCGAACATTAAGAACAATGCTATTCGAATAGAGATAAGTCCGGCGATGGAGCATACCGAAGACTTCACTTTGGACGATTGGCAGGAACTGTGGCGTGACTTTGCCGCCGCTTTCGACATGCAGGAAATCCGCGACAAGGACGGCAAGGTGGTTTCAGCGCAGACGAATATATCGGGCAGCAAGTCCTCCATATGGCTGCATGAGGAATCCAAGAGCGGCATACCGCACCTCCATGCCATCGTAAGCCGTGTGGACGAGGACGGGAACATCAACAACGACCACGCCATACACTTACGCGCACAACGGGCGGCGGAAATGATAGCCCGGCAAAGGGGATGGACTACGGCGCAGCACATACACGAGACCAATATTCCGAAAGTCAGCTCCGACTGTATGGATGCTTTGCGCGAACTTGACAAATGGTCATGGGGCGGTTATCAAGAAAAGCTTGCCGCCAAGGGCTACAAACTGCATCTGCGCAAGGATAAGAAAGATGTCATTCGTGGCTATGTGCTACTCAAAGGCAACACGAAGTTCAAGGCATCGGAACTGGGAAAGGGGCGCAACCTTACCGCATCCCGTATCAGGCAGACATGGGAGAAATTGCATCAAGACAAGGCTCAACAAGTCCGCACTACTACCAAACAGCCTGTTGTACAGACACTGAAGCCGGCCGTTTCCACTGCTACGGAACATAAGTTGCAGCCAGTTATACGGCAGAGTAATCCGATATTGGAGGACTACACGACCTATAAGCCGAACAGCCAGCCCACAGAGTTTGAGCATGACGGCATGACTTACAAGCGTTATCTTCCGGACAAGGTGCTTGACTTTTTCAATGATGAGTTTGACTATCGGGAACTGGCCAACTGTCAAGCCCTGCAAAACCTTGCAATGGCTTACTTCACCCTTATAACCTCACCTTACGAGGTGACATCGGGCGGAGGTGGTGGTTCGCAGTCAGATTTGAAATGGGGACGCGACCCGAAAGAGGATGAGATTGAATTTGCCCGTAGATGTGCGCTGGCCGCTTCAAACAGAATCGGCCGACATCCAAAGGGCGGAATAAAACGCAAATGACAAACCTAAGAAAACAGCAAAACAATGAAACAACCCGATACGGCGGCCCTCCGTGAGAGGCTTGCCAATTATACACCCGGAGATGAGTTGGAACAGGACAAGCAGGAACTTGAAGGACTGCTTCAGGAAGTCAACAGCCAAATAACCGAGTTTCGCAATTTGCTCAAAGAAATCAATGCGTTCAAGGAAGAACTGCACGGCATACACGGCAGTTTGAAACACACCGTCCAACGTGAACGGACTGCCTTCAATGCCTTGGTTGCGGCAAAGGACAGTGCGGACGATATCGTGGACGGAATCAGCCGTGCCATTGTCAAAGCGGAACAGCATACAGTTATCCATGCAAAAATCAGTACCGATGAACTGGCTAAAGTGCATCAATGCACAGCCGACCATATCAAGGTCGAAGAAGAACTGTTGGAGAAGCACTGTAAGAAAATAGCCAAACACCTCCAAAACAACGAAGGCATTTGGCTGTCCACCCGTTGGCTCGCATTTACGATAATAGCACATGTTATTTGTTACATTGCCATAATACTTTGGGCTTTCAGTAAATAATAAACCCAAATGGCAACTAAAAGATAAATATTATAATAACAAATTTTGGTTTTCTGATATTTATTTGTCGCGACAATTCATAATGCTCCTGAGAATGTTTTCACGGGATTCCCACGTAAGAGTGTGGTATGTCTGCCCCATTTGTATGAGCGAAACGATGCTGCCGCAGCATCGCTTGCTTGCTGTAATTTCAGGAGAAGCAGATATCGTGCCATTTCCTTGTTTTGTGACTGTGAGCGTTGCGTGCTGCATTTGACAGAAATCCCGGTAGGTTGGTGAATAGCCCGAACTGCTGTTTCCACTTTGTTGACGTTTTGTCCGCCATGTCCACCGGAACGCATGGTTTCATAAACAATATCTTTATCCGAAACATTTGGAAGTGTAATCGGTTCAATGAATTCCACGCCGACAAACCAATTTTTGCGAGGATGGCTGGGACGGTAGTGATTGGATGTAGCATGCCAGAGTACAGTGCCACTCCATTCTTGCTCTTTAGCCGGATTTACTTCGGCAAGAAACAGCATCGACATGTAGCAGTCCGGTTCTGTGTTGTGCGGTTCGTTTTCCACGAGTTCCGCATCCGGGAAATCTTTCAGCAGTTCACGGGCAACAAGCGTAACGACGCGGGCACATTCCACAGGCCCTCGTCCGGCAGTAAGCTGTATATACTTCTTCATTGGGGAATATCTTTAATGTTTAAGCGGGGTTTGACCATTGTAATGACTTCGGCTGTCGGTTCAATCAGGCGCAATATTTCTTCCATCAGCTTATATGCCTGTGGCGATTCATCAAGCGTACCGGGGCAAACGGATGTGGAGAATATGCCGTTCATGGACTTTTCAAATTCTTCCATTGCGATATTTTTCTTGGCTGCGTTTCTTGACATTGCACGTCCGGCACCGTGTGGGGCGGAATAGCTCCATTCGGGATTTCCTTTGCCCACACAGATGGCTATGCCGTCTCGCATGTTGAACGGAAGACAAAACCGTTCTCCTTCTTCGGCTGCAACCGCTCCCTTGCGGAGCATGGGAAATTCTTCACAAACGGAAATATAATTATGGGTGGTGAATATGGACTCCGTGCATTTTGCCTTGCAGAGTTTTTTTAATATCGCGAAAATACGATCACGAATGATACGATGATTATAGAGAGCATACGCCTGAGCCACAACCATATCGGAGAGATAACCGTTAAGCGTATCGCCCCACAGATAGCCGACATACTGCGCCCTTTTAGGATTCTGTGCAATGTTGCGCCAATGGTTCGCCACTTTAACCCCCAGATTCCGTGAACCGCAATGGATGGTCAGCCATCCTTCATGTGTTTGTTCATCCTCACCGTATTCAATGAAATGATTGCCTCCGCCGAGCGTGCCGAGACTTTTATAAAAGACGGCCTCTTGTAGCTTTATTCTTCGGCAGAAATCCGAGATAAAGCGGGCATCTATACGTGGGGCTTCGTTTATCAGTTCGGGAGCGGATGAGCGTGCTTTCTGATATTGCGAGTTCAGAAAGCGGAACAGTTCCTTTTCGTTCAGGCTGTTCTTCGCGCAAATCTCCGTGCCGGTCGGGATAGCCTCACGGATTTTATGGTCAAGCAAGGCAAAGTCTTCCGGCGCGACTGCGGAAGAGAGCTTGTGCATGGAAATGGTACAACCGATGTCTACACCCACATGGTCGGGATTAAGGTATGCACCAATCCTATATGCAGTACCCACATTGCAAGCGTTACCTGCATGAACATCGGGCATTTGTACTATTTTTACTGACTCAAAAGCCGGATGGTCGCATTGTTCCTTTACCCATTGCAAGGCAGTTTCCTCAATGCTCTCGGCATAAACGGTTGCCGAAGTAAATTTTCCTGTTATCTCCATACCTTTATCCGATACAATTAAATGCACATATTATCTTTATGTTATCATCCTCTCTTTCTGCCACTCCCATTTGAACTTTAGAAATAATCGCATCAGCAGGAAAGTTCGTTCTTATAAATTCTTTAATATTTTCCAATTCTTTATATGTAAAACCTGCATCCAAAGGAATCTGTACAAGAATTAAGACATCTATATTTTGTGATTTACATAATAGAACTTCCGGTATTTGTGAAAAAAGCATGTTTGCTAATTCTTGAGACCTGTTTTTGGACGTTTTCGAAATGCTGGCTTCTATGAATGTCATATTGGAATCATCCGATTTCTCAAATGCGTTTATTTCATTTTCATCAAAATGAATCAACATGTTCGAATTGGCGATTTCCTTTTTAAAACGAGGCCAGCTGTACCACATAGACATTTTCGTTGTTTGTGCATCGAAATAAAGATAAGTCACATGTGGCAATGCTTCTTTATAAGAAACGAACATGGTTTTCCCACTAATTAAATAGCCATTGCAATAACGTTTAAATATACGATGATAATACCATTCGCGATGAAGGAATGTTATATGGATGCCTTCCAAATCATCAGCTGAGAGCACCGATATGTCACTTTTATCAGGACAATGACTCCCTCCTCTATTTACTTGGCTCAAGACAATAATAGCAACATTGAATTCTTCTGCCAATTCTTTCAATGCCCATATGAAAGATTGTAATTCAGCTTTGGGGGATTTTTGCTTACAGTCTGATGTCATTAATTGTAAGTAATCAATGAAAATATAATCAGTCGGTACATTCTCAAGCAGTTTACGTACATGACTTATTTTCAAGCCAGGTGTATCGTCTATAATAATTCTTTCTTTTATCGTCCCATATCCTTTTTCATCTGTTTGCAGTTTTATCCTCTCAATAACTTGTTCTTTATCCATTTCAAGCGAAAAATAGATAAACTTTTGATTTCTTTTGGCAAGATTGATAGCCATTGAAATTGCAAAAGCCGACTTACCCATCGCAGGACGGGCTCCAACCAATGTTACGATTCCTTTTGGAAAATTGCTTTCTATAAAATTATTGCTAATCATATCATTTCATTAACTATGTCATAAATAATATCTTTAATATCAGTCAAACTCAAATCAGGAACATTGACAAACCAAGCCACATTCGGATAAACGGTCTGAAACAATTCATAGCTTTTTTGCTGCTGCGGCAATGCACCAAAGAAACCATAGGTATGCCGACGGGCATATTCAGGGACATGGTTCAAATCATTACAGGAAACAACGGGGTTTACCAGAACTTTCTTTTGCTCATGAAGATTGAGGCAAGCCGTTGCCGATGCTCCGGCAGCAATTATCCAGTCCGGTTTCCGTTTGCCAATGATTTTGCGGATTTCTTTACAATAATCCGACTTTTTCAAGGCATTGACCTCAACGAAATCACCTATATCCTTCATCGCTGTTTCATCTTTCAGCAATGAACACAAATAGCCATTCTGTTGGTCTGCAGTCGGGTTCTTTATAAGGAAAGGTTCCGGAAATATCAAGACTTTCTTCATATTTTAGATACTTCTTGCAAGGTCTAAGTCAATTAATAACTTATTGCCCGCATTGACTTCGGAGTATTTAGGGTATGAAACTACGAAACAACGTTTGTGATATTTGCGTGCAAAACGCATGGTGTGCATACTTCCGCTCTGCTGCGGGCATTCTGCCAAGATAACCGTGCTTGACAACGCAGCCTGCAATCTGTTGCGTGCGACAAGCCTTGTGGGATTGGCTTTCACGCCGAAAAGTTGCTCGGAAAGGATAAGACCACCGTTTTCCAAAATCCGCTGTTGGAGAGGGGCATTTTCTTTCGGGTGCACAATGTTAAGTCCGGAGGCGACAATGGCTATTGTCTGTCCTCCGGCATCAAGACAACCTTCATGTGCCGCCTTATCGCAGCCTAAGGCAAGGCCGCTAACTATGATATTTCCTTCTTCTGCAAGCTGTTTTCCCAACTCATACGCTTTCTTCAATCCTGCCGATGAAGCCGCCCGTGCGCCAATGATGGCGATACGGTTGGCTTTTGGATTGAGAAGCGACATATCGCCTAAACAATGAACCATAGGCGGACAATCGTATCCTATCTTTCTGAATGAATGCGGAAAGCGTTCATCTTGAAATGTCAGTGTAGTAATACCATACTCCTCTTGCATTGAAATCATACTTTCAGCTTTGTCAATGTATGTTTCAAAGGCTTCTGCATACTCTTCCGGTGTAAGATTAGGATTCATTATCCGTGATGACTTCATCCCAGCGTATTGCATACAAAGAATATCTTCTTTACTTAAAATACCGTTAATCATATTATCCGTTTATTTGAACAAGTAGAACATCTGTCAACTCTCTGATTATACATTCATATACATCCTTTTGATTCAGATTATCGACATAGTATTCAGGGATACCTGACATACCATATTTAGCTCCCAATACGGCACAGGCTACAGCGGCATTCGTATCAGCGTCACCTCCTGCATTGACAATTTTTAAAAGTCCTTCTTTAAAACTATTGACATGATATAAACACCATACTGCACAAGCAAGCGGCTTCAAAGTATACCCCATTGTTGCTTCTTCGTCAAGATTCAAATCGTCAAGCTCTCCGTCTTTGGCAAGCAATAGATATTGCTGTATTCTTTTGTCGTATCGGTCTGCGATTTCGAGAATATCATCAAACGAAAGTTCCATATTGCGCCAGACGAAATGATTTATCAGTTCCGATATGATAACGCATGACCCAATACATCTTGGATCCGTATGTGTCAATTTGCAGATTCTTTCCGCATTTCCCACTACATCTTCATTCCAAAGGCCTACAACAGATGTCCTCATTACTCCTCCATTGGATGCGCTCTTCCGGTTTGAAAAATTCCAGCTAATTTCAGCCGCTTTTTCCGGATTCGATTCATAATCCGACAGCGCAAGTATGTTATATGTATGTCGTCCTATCCCCATCGGTTTGTTTTTGAACCAATGCTTGAAATTATGGGCAACGGTGTTTGGATTAATGCATCGGTCTTTAATGATAGCCTTTGCTATACAGAGCATCATATCTGTATCATCCGTCCAATCGCCTTTATTCCATCTTTTCCTATGGTAATCCTGAATTATCTGATTGTATTCAGAAAGTCCATCAGGATAATTGCGCTTAACTTCGTTCTTACTCATAAACTCTGTTCCCAATCCGAGAGCATCTCCGATGGCTTGTCCGTAAAGACAAGCAGTAATTTTATCCTTTATCTTATCTTCCATATTTTTTTATGTTATAAGTTCCCTCTATAAAGTGACGGAATATTATAGTCGTTGCAAAGGCAGCATAATTCTGTACTATTGTCCCAATCGGCTTCCCGTGTGAAGAAGCCATATCTGTCCGGCTCGCTATTGACAGTTCCACATCCGAGGTGCTTGCCTATGTATACGCCGAGCGTAGAAGTCGGCCGCCACTCTATGCAAACTCTGCAATCATACATTTCTTCTATAAGATCCAGATTCTTCTTGAACTTCTTGCCTTTTCCATCCGTGCCTATGACTTTTTGAAGCCAATTTATCACCGATTCATCGGCTGCCAAATGATCGATGATATAATCTTGTAGCTCACGATGAAATTTCAACTCCAAATTGTCAAAACTGATAATCTGAATTTTGTATTTTGCTTTCGGGATGTTCAATGTACTGTCTGACGGAACGGAACCCATGATATTGCATTCGTCAATAATCGCTTTCAGAATATCTATCGTGGAAATTTCCAGACTGTCAACCACTTTTAAAACTTCATCTTTCAATGAAATATCATTCAGATTGTCATCAATGACATCATTGACTGCCTTCGCCGACAAATTGGAGAACTCCTTGATATAACGGATACGCCCCGGACGACCCAGAAGGTTTTCGTCAATCGAGAGTTTGTTTGTGGTCAGGACATACAATTTCCGCATGTCATTATACACCCCGTCAATCATTTTGAGCAAAATATCCCTCTCTTCGTCAAAGGTCTTTTCCGCTTCGTCTATAAGAATGATGCTCTCGAAATGGAGAGATTGGATAAACTCCAGCATCCCATCGACCGGTTTGGAAACAACAATTACCGGTAGTCCTATGCGGTTACAGAGCAGTTTGGCAGCGATTGTCTTTCCCGTACCTTTAAGTCCGTTGAAAATCACACCGAGATTCTTGTTGCATTCTCTAAACAGGTCTGATGTCCATGTCTTTATTACTTTTGATATAATCTCTTCACACTCGAGATCATAAATTTTGAAATCGAATCGGAAGGTGTCATCTATCTTCTCCAGTCCCAACCGTTTTGTCTGCGGATGCTCATAGATGCGGAATATTCCGTTACCGGGTGAAGTGAGCAACGAAGCGTAGCCCGGAATCGGATAGAGAATGCCGCCGTCATTGATCCATTTCTGCTTTGATGCGATGGTCTGCTTTTCCTTATGGACCTTTTCATCCGGATCAAGGTATTCTTCCTTATAAATGGTGTAATATTCAAGGTCAACAACTTCGTCAAGATAATTCATGCCGCATTTCCTTTCCAGACCTTCGTATGTGAAGCCGCTTTTCAGGGCAACTCTGCGTGAGGCATCATTCCGCGGCAGGACTGCAATGGTCAGCGAGTCAGCCTTCCGTTCATCGAACAGATAGTGTTTCATCCTTTCCACCACTTCCGTCATATAGCCTTTTCCCCGGGCTCCTTTATCGAGGAAATAACATATCTCATAATTGCATTTCTCGCCTGAAGCGGTATTGGTCTTGTGCGGGGTGATTTCAAAAACGCCGATATTCCGCTCAGGATGGCTCTTTTCGGAGATACAGTACATCAGACCGCTATCCATCTCCCTACGGATTTTCCCTTCAGCCTCGCTAAGCGTGTTCATCGGTCTGAATCCGGTGCTTGCCGCAATTTCACGGTCGCTCATCAGAGCGAAAATATCATGCGCATCCCTCTCTTCAGGAGTTCTGATGATAAGCCTGTCTGTCACAAATTCGGTTTTTCTCGCCGTTTCTTCCATAATGTGCTGCTTTTATGATTACAACACAAAAGTATGGCGAGGATGTATCATTTATCGGTACAAGTGATCGGAAAATTACATTTGAAAACGACTTTATCGTTATTTGCATTTGCTGATAATATGTTCAGCATATTTTTCTGCAAGTTCTTCAACTGAGACTTTCTGATTTTCGGGCATATCGAAAACATCTTTCGCTTTCCATGTAGCCGCTCCGGAAAAATGCGGGACATATTCCAATCTATGGTCATCACCTAATAATTCCCGACAGTAATTGTATGCCTGATTGCCCATTGCGACAATGCGAGCCGGTTTTATTATTTCAATTTCTTTCTCCAATATGCTTCTATAGAGATTCTTTTTCTTTGAAGAATAGGCAGCAGACTCTTTGTGGTCATATACAAAATATTTCCTGCAATCGGTAAGATAAACGCCGTAGCCGTGTTCAATCAGTTTTTCAACAAGCAACGCCATTCTGCCACCTCCATTCTTTTTGTCCCTCCAGCTTTTGCCATGCAGTCCGAACGGAGAAGACACCAACGCATCTATGCAGATATAATCTTCTTTGTGTCCGTTTTTCCCTTTTGGAAATTTGTCAACATCGGAATACCATGTATTATTTCTCAGCGGATCTTGTGCGACAAGCATAATCCGCCTGTCATTGTCTTTCAGATTAAACCAAGTCGGAAGATCAAGACCTATCGCACCTCTTTTTTCTTTTCGCATTGTCAGGTCAATAAAATCCGGGTGGGATATTGGTATAGGAACCAGAATGGTATCCTCATAATAACGCTCCCATCCAACAGGCGTGAAAGGCTCTACTCCGGAACTAAACTCCCAAACGGCATCTTTTCCTGATTTTTTAGCCTCGTCTTTGGAATACTTGAAGAAATTACGGCGCATATCATAGTATCGCAACTTTATTTTCTCCAATTGCTCTTGGCCTAAAATGTCATTTGCCAGTACCTCGTAAATCCGGTAGGCGATTTCTTCGTCATCTAAGAATTTTTTGACATCTAAGAATGTAGAATAAAGTGCTGTTCCCATTATTATATCTGTTTGGCTTAAAGTTCTATAAGATTCGGCTTACTAAAATCAGAATAGTCGGTATTCATTATTGCGCCATTGGAAAAAATCACTCCGTTGAGAGCCGTTGTTCCATGCTGGGAATGTATATGCCCGAAAAGATGCAGGCGGGGTTGGACTACCATTATGCGGTCGAGAAGTTCTTCCGAACCGTAATTGATATTGTCGTCAAAGTCGAAGATGCCGAAAGGTGGCGTATGGGAAATTAAAACATCTGTATCTTCTGGAATGTTAGCGTAATGCCTTGATTGGCGGTCAGTGATACAGTCGCCCATAAACATCGGGACACCATAGAACTTCACACCGTCAATTTCCACTCCGGAATTGCACAGGTAATGCACATTGCCGTCAAGTCCGTCAATGTTTGCACCATACAGGCACTCATCATGGTTGCCACAAATGAATATCTTATGCGGATAAGGGAGGTCGCAGAACCAGTTCATGAAATCCAATGCTTCCTGTTCGCTTCCGTTCATGGTAAAATCGCCTGAATGCACAATGATGTCAGCCTGTGGCAAATCGTGCATCCGTCTGTGACAACCATGTGTGTCGGAAATATGTAGTATTTTCATCTCTAACGCTTTCTTTTTCTGCAAAGATAAGAGGTTGGTAGCTCAATCTGTGATACAAGTTGAAATATTTAATGTTGTATCCAAAAGTGAGACATGTAGAGAATACATTTGCAATGTATTGAAATAAACTATATAAATATGTATGAAACATCAGTTCAAGAGAATCAAGCGAAGCCGATTGCTATCTATGTGCATGGACTTGGCTCGGGAGCAGCATCAACTACAGTTTGTACAGTGCGTAAAGTATTCTCTGAATACGAGTGGATAGCACTTGAGGTAAATGAGAATCCATTTGAATCGGTGGAGAAAATCAATGCGGCTGTCAGTGAGTTCAAACCATCTTTGTTGATGGGGACTTCATTGGGAGGATATTATGTCTATTATGCAGAAGCTCCATATGTTGTAAAGGTGATTTGCAATCCGGCAATGAATATGGCGGAACTTATCCCCAAGATAGGTTTCGGGACATATTCTTATTTCGTCGCCCGGCAGGACGGCAAGACTGAATATACCCTTGACGAAGCGGTTTATAGACGCTTTACGGAATATAGCAAGAGTCATAAGGCCGTGAGAGGAATAAGGAATTATGCATTGTTTGCTGCACATGACGAGCTTATAGGAGATGCCGATACACTTGACAACATGGCGTTGGTTTTCGAGTCCGGTTACAAATTGTTGTTGGATTCCACGGGAGGACACCGTCTCCGAGCAGCATCTCTGAAGTTATTACGAAAAGAAATAACTGAATAAAGTATGTTACAATGAAAACAATAGAAGGACATGACGTGAAGATTTTCACGGATAACATCGAGCAAAGCGCACTTGAACAGATTGAGGCTTTACTCTCCATTGATGTGTTTTCCGACAAGAAAATACGGATTATGCCCGATGTACATACAGGGGTCGGGTGCGTAATCGGTTTTACGGGAGATTTAGGAGACAAGGTAATTCCGAATATTGTAGGTGTAGACATAGGCTGCGGCATGAGAGTGTTGCGTATAGATGGCATAGGTGACATTGATTACCACAAATTCCATGAGTATATCCGGGTAAATGTTCCTTCCGGAAAGATTGCCCGAGAAGATAAGTTCGGTTTCAGAGCGCTTATGGGCGAAGAAATGGATATATACCGCCAAGCGAAAGATTTGGTGAAGCAACTTTATTGCTACCGTGAATTGAAAGATTCCGCCCGAATCAACAAGTCTATCGGCACACTTGGTGGTGGCAATCATTTCATTGAATTAGATAAGGACGATGACAACAATGTGTATCTCGTCATCCATACCGGTTCACGCAATCTTGGACTTCAGGTTGCCGAAATCTATCAGGCTCGTGCGATAAAGCATCTTACCGATGGCGCGGATAATTTGGAAGCAAGGATAAAAAAAGTAATTGAAGAATACAAAGCAGCCGGACGAAGAAACGAACTTCAGGAAGTGATAAAGCAAATGCGCAAAACGCAACAAAATGCCGAACCGGCACTCCCAGCCGAATTGTGTTATTTAGAGGGAGATGCCCGCGAAGAGTATCTTCATGATATGCGGATTTGCCAGCGGTGGGCTGTGCTTAACCGCAAACTGATTTCCATTCTTCTGCTGAAATATTTCCCGGGAGTGGAGATTGGGCATGAATTCGAATCGGTTCATAATTATATATCAGACGATAACATTATCCGCAAAGGGGCTATTTCGGCCGCGAACGGCGAGAAGTGCATTATTCCGCTGAATATGCGTGACGGCTCTCTGATATGTACAGGAAAGGGTAATCCCGATTGGAACTGTTCAGCTCCACATGGTGCAGGCCGGGTGATGAGCAGGTCTCAGGCATACGAGCGCATCACAATGGAAGATTTCGAAGCGTCGATGAAAGGCATATATTCCGAAAGCATCGTGGAAGGGACGAGAGACGAATCGCCTATGGCCTACAAATCGGCATCGGAAATTATCGCAAACATCGGTGATACGGTCAGCATCGACTGCATTATCCGTCCGATTTTCAATTTCAAGGCAGTATAATTCAGTTAAGAATCAAATAATTGGGTTAATTATGTTGTATTATCCGAGATGTTGCACTGGATGCTACAAGTTTTTATTAACTTTACCGCAATCAACAAAAAGCAATATGTTACAACTTCAAAAATATACATGGCTGATAGATACCATCCGTAAAGCGGGGAAGATTTCTTTGGAAGAGATTTCCGACCGTTGGGAACGCAACAAGGACTTGAGTGATTACAGGCCTTTAAGCCGCGCTACGTTCAACCGTTGGAAAGATGCGATTTTCAGTCAGTTCGGTATAATCATCTCTTGCCAAAGAGCAGGAGGTTATCTCTATTACATAGAAAATCCAGAGGATATTGATGAAGATGAACTGAAAAAATGGATGCTCGATTCGTTTGCTGTAAGTAACCTGATCAGTGAAAACCTCTCATTGAGAGATCGGATTCTGGTCAGCAAGATTCCATCCGCCCGCAACCATTTGTCTACATTGCTTGAAGCAATGAAGGGAAATCGTGTCGTGACAATCACTTATTGTGGATTCAACAAGTCCGACAGCCACACGTTCCCTATCGAGCCTTACTGTGTAAAACTGTTTGAAAACCGATGGTACGTCCTGGCTCACAATGTTCATTATGATGATTACCGAATTTATGCGCTTGACCGCATTGAGAATTTGGAAATATCAACAGACACGTTCAAAGTTCCCAAAGATTTTTCCGCTTCAGATTACTTTTCCTATTATTATGGAATTATAGCCGACAGCAATATAAAGCCTGAACGTATAGTTATTAGAGCCTATCGTGATCATATTCCTTATATGAACTCGCTTCCCTTGCATCATAGTCAGAAGTTACTGGAAAATAACGGTGAATATGCTGACTTTGAATTGTTCCTTGCTCCTACATTCGATTTTATAATGAGATTACTTAGTGCAGGAGCGATGATAGAGGTCATTTCCCCGGAATCTCTAAGAAAGACATTGAAAGGATGGGTGTCGGATATGTACAACTTGTATAAAAATGATTGACTATGCAGGATTTCGCAGCAATAGATTTTGAAACAGCTAATGGGCGACGTTCCAGTGTATGCAGTGTCGGTGTGGTAATTGTGCGTGACGGCAAAATTGTTGATAAATTCTACAGCCTTATCCAACCATCACCTAACTATTATACATATTGGACTACGGAAGTTCATGGGCTTACTCGTAATGATACGGACGGGCAACCCACATTTCCGGAAGTATGGACACAGATAGAAAAACGCATCGCCGGGCTTCCTCTTGTCGCACATAACCGCCCTTTTGATGAAAGTTGCCTGAAAGCGGTGTTTGAAGAATACGGAATGGAATATCCGGGATATGAATTTTATTGTACGCTTTCCGCTTCGCGCAGATGTCTTGACATCCCAAGTCATCAACTTCATTTGTCGGCGGCTGCCTGCGGTTTTAACATGGAGAACCACCACAATGCTCTCGCTGATGCAGAAGCGTGTGCATGGATAGCAATAAAGTTGCTATAAGGGACATATACAATAAATATATTAACTAAAAAATGATAAACATAATGAATCTCACAGAAAAAATAGTCGGAAACATAACAGGTAAGTTTGTGATTGAATCTTACCAAAGAGGTTATAGGTGGTCAAAAGATGAGATTGAACACCTTCTTGAAGATATTGACGAGATGCCTGATGGACAAAATTATTGTCTACAACCTGTTGTTGTCAAGAACAGGGATGGAGTTTATGAATTGATAGATGGTCAACAACGTTTGACGACATTGTATCTAATCATAAAGTATCTCTCTCTTTATATGGATCTTAAATACAGCATAGAGTATACGACACGAAAAAGTGAGAATGGTCATATTGGTAGTAAAGATCTACTAGAAAATATTGACACTATAGATTTAAATTCTTCATCATCCAATATTGATGAATTATTTATAAAAAAAGCTTATGCTATAATCTCTAATTGGTTCAAAGATGAAAAATCAAAAATGAACAGTTTTTCTGGAAAACTTCAGAAGTATGTTACTATCATTTGGTATGAAGTAGATGTGGAAGAAGACAGCATCGGTATTTTTACACGTTTAAATATCGGTAAAATTAGCCTAACAAATGCTGAACTTGTCAAAGCTCTCTTCCTTAGTAAAGGCAAGAAGGATAATCGTGGGTTTTATACTGGTAATCCGTATGGTATAGACGATAAAAAACAGCATGAAATCGCTCTTCAATGGGATGCTATGGAAAAAGGGTTACATGATAGTAAATTTTGGGCTTTTATTACCAATGAAAAGGAAAATAGATATCCAATTCGTATGGAACTATTTTTTGATATCATGGAAAATAAACCTGCTGACGAATACAATTTCTACACTTTCAACCGCTTTTATAATAGATTTAAAATAAGTACCAATAGGACTGAAGCGTGGGAAACTATAGTAAGATATTATCAACAACTATGGGAATGGTATAAGGATTTTAATCTGTATCACCAAATTGGCTATCTTGTGGCAATTGACTATGACATAAAAGAGTTATTAGATATTGCCATGAATAAAGATAATCATATAAGGAAATCTGAATTTAAAGAAATAATTCTAACTAAAATACGACAAAGTGTTATATTTGAACAGGTCAATGGAGAGCAAATAGACTATGCTGATTTGAGCTACGAGCATCATTCTGATTATATTCATAGACTTTTGCTATTGTTCAATGTAGAAACCATTCGCCAAAAGGGTGACGAAGACAATAGGTTCCCGTTTGAACGTTACAAAAATGAAGGCACATGGTCTTTAGAGCATATACATGCTCAAAATTCCGAGAGTTTAAAAACGAACCAGGAATGGAGAGATTGGTTGGTATTACATAAGCGTTCTTTGATTGGCCTTATGAATACGTATGAAGAGGACTCGGCCACATATCAGTCTATTTCAGAAATAATCACTAAGATTGACTGTGTCATTTCTAACATTGATGACAAAAATTACAAAGGCTCTATACGAGATGAATTCTCTGTAACAGCATCTGCTGTTGTTGATATCCTTTCTGACGGTAATGATAAAACTCAAATGCATTCTCTTTCAAATATGGCACTGCTGACTGTTGGGGAGAATGCAGCCTTGAACAATTCGACATTTGATGTAAAGCGTATCAAAGTGATAGATATGGACAAGGCCGGTGACTATATACCAATATGTACTAAAAATGTTTTCATGAAATATTATTCCTCATCAGATACCAAACTGCATTTTTGGTCAGAGGAAGATAGGAAATGTTATATTGAAGCAATGAACAATATTCTCTATCATCATAAAGATGCAAGCGAAAACGAAGTCAAATTGATTAAAGAGGAAATACACTATGGCAGCAAATAATAAACAATACGAAAGACATACGTTCAAATCTTTTTTGTGTAAATACCACGTAATCATCCCAATGGTACAAAGAGATTACGCCCAAGGACGAACCAGTGCTGATATTAACAGAGTAAGAGACCGATTTCTCACCGCTATAAAAAACTATTTATTGCAACCTGAAAGTAATCACAAAGTAATGAAAATGGACTTTGTATATGGCGAGACAGAGAATGTGTGGAGCAAAACTGAGACAAATAAACTGGAAAAGATTATCGTGACCCCTCTCGATGGTCAGCAACGTCTGACAACCTTGTTTTTACTTCATTGGTATGCGGCAAAAAAAGAAACGAATCTTCTTCCCGAAAATTATGATTTCTTGAGGCATTTCACCTATGATATTCGTCCTAGTTCAAGGGATTTCTGTTCTCGGTTACTGACATTTACTCCTTCATTAGACTTGTCACTTAAGGAACAATTAATTGACCAATATTGGTTTATGGGTGACTGGCATAACGATCCTACCATATTAAGCATGCTCACTATGTTAGATGCTATCAAAGATAAATTCTCCGATGTTGATAATCTATGGAGCTTGCTTACTGGAGCAGATGAACGAATTGTGTTCTTCTTCTTACCATTGGCTGAAAATGGTCTTTCTGATGAATTATACATCAAAATGAATTCTCGTGGAAAAAAATTAACTCCATTTGAACACTTCAAGGCAGAGTTTGAAGACTTATATGAACGCGACTCTGAAGAATCAATGACCATAAATCATAAGTTTGACGTTGAATGGGCTGATATGCTTTTTAGCTATCGTGATAATGATGATTTGACAGATAAGGAGTTTATGAGATATTTCTTTTATATCAGTCACATTCTTTGCTATCAACAATCTATTAAAAAATCAATGGATGAGTTTGAATTGATTAAGCTCTTATATCAAGAATCTCCAAATGCAGATCAGAATCGAAAGTTCTTTGAAAAAGCGATGGATTGCTGGTGCCAAGTCAAAAATGATTTTGGTTCTATTGGGGCATTTTTTGCCAAGTACTTAGCACAATCTACATACGAAGAAGGGAAAGTAACGACATATAAGACAGTCAAAGAATATCATGCCAATCAGAATTTTTTTCACGCATGCATAAAACTATATCTAGTAAACAACAACTTCTCTTATAGTGATTTTCTATTTCTGTTCGGTATCATTATCTATCTTTTGCACAAGACAGAAATCGGAGAATCAGCATTTATTAACAGATTGCGAATCCTGAGGAATTTGATATGGAACTCTAATTCTGGTGAGATTCGAGGTGATTCGGATTACATGAAAGACCTATTGACAGAGGTGGAGGAATTGATGCTGAAAGGTATCATAAAAACAGACCTGACACATGGCTTCAACAGATTTCAAGAAGAAGAGGAAATGGATAAGATGTATCGAAAAGAGGAAATGTCCCTAGAAGAGTTGGAAAGGATGCACAAGTACGAAGATCATCCGCTCATATACGGCTATGTGTCAGGCTTAGGATACGAACATCTATACCTGACAGACACGTTCTATGAAGTTTTCAGCGACAACTATAGCTATCAAAACATCCATTTGGCCTTGATTTCCATAGATGACTATAGGCAGTGCGACAGCTCCCGATACTATATGGCCAATTCCAATCGATCGACTTGGACTCAATTACTGCATAAAAGTCGTAATAGAAATAATTTTGAGCAGTCCATGTCAGTACTAATCAAACTGTTGGAGATGGTTCAAAATGGTAAATCCATTACGGATATCAGAAGATCTTTTATTGAAGAGCAAGAACAAAAGCGTAAGTATACTTGGCGATATTATTTTGCAAAGTATCCTGATATGCTAAGAGGCGCAGAAGGTGAATTGGTTTGGGATAATTCATGTAATTATATCTGTACGACCTTAAATAAACATCAATTTAATGGTCAGCACTGGAATTCATTTCTAAATGTTATATATCAAGAAATAGAGAAAGAACTTGAAGACAGGTATAAGAAAGAAATTTTAGATATTGACAATTACGGCGGGAATTTGAGACTTCTACATCCAGTATCATCAATAACATCTACTGGTGATGGATTTGACTATTTTTACCAAGAGAATAAGGAGCATTGGCCAATTGTTCAAGATGAAGACGGTATTGATACGGAGGATCGTGTATTATGGGCAATAAGAAAAATAAAAACTATTGTCCAAATGCATAATGAAGAATAGAATGATAGCGAGTAAATGCTTCATTTGATAGATTCACCCCTGCTATAGTAATCTGAGGCAGGGGTGTTTTTTGTGGGTATATACCTCATCGATAGATGCGTATGTTGCGTATTTACATATAATTTTTAATTGTTACCATTCTGTTACCCTGTATTGTATTAACCAATTTATATCATTGATAATATGATATATAGTTAAGATATTTATCTTGGAGGGAAAATAAAAAATATTATAAACTAAGGTAACGGTAGGACTAACCACCTGCCACAAAAAGAATTTATTATGTTATACGTTCACACAATTGGTCGCA
>QWCK01001994.1_pt1 | contig 28356 bp, 28 predicted proteins | sample 1972571 | NCBI WGS metagenome assembly QWCK01 (sample SAMN09866710, study PRJNA288562) | Human gut metagenome isolate term2_stool, whole genome shotgun sequencing... | isolation source: gut | host: Homo sapiens | place: USA: California | reverse complement strand
TACAAAAAAAATATGGAATGGCAAAGCCCGTGCTTGTGAAAGTTCGGGCTTTGTGATATGTTAAAAGAGGGTGTGCCAATTTTGACACACCCCCTTTGGTGTTGTGAATGCCCGCTGATAGCAAATGTGCTTGCGATTGGCTGCACACAAGGATGCAAAAATGGCGGAATTGCATAGCAAAACCGCCGAATTTGAAAAGTAAAACCGCCGAATTTACCGTACAAAACCGCCGAATTTGCAGCACAAAACCGCCGAATTTGCAGCACAGTTAAGCACAAACGGCAAAATCACTCGCGTCTTACGCCCATTATTTTTGGCATTCTGCTCCTGATGAAAACTCTTAGTATCATGCTTTGTGCCAAATCTTTACGGCATATACATGCCACGTAACATCTATCTGTTCAGCACCTTTGCGGTCTTCACCGTGCCGTCTGCCATGCGTGTTCTCTTTATCAGGATACCCTTTGTCGCGGCATTTGCCCTGCGTCCCTGCATGTCGTAGTAAACAACATCGGCGACTTCTGTTCCGACTTCATCGATACCAGACACACCCGGATGTATGAACATCCAGCGGATCGGTGTCTCGTTGGTCTCGTCGCCGCCAGTGTAAATCGCCTTCACACCAATGCGTTTCCACGTTGCCATATCGTAAGCGTTGAGTAACACAGTGTGATATTCTCCTTTGTGTGAAATGCGTCCGTTGTAAGAACGGAAGCCGTATGGTATGATTGTCATGTCACTGTCGAGATCATAGAAATATGACTTGAACTCGTATGGAGTTTCCTTGCCATCACCCTTGTCAACAAACAATTCGTAACTAAGTTTGCTCGTCATAAGGAACTCATCCTCGTCAACATAAGGATAAACATAGAACGATACAGAGTATTCGCCCCATGCGTTCATATCGAAAGAGTCCATTTTTGGGAATTCTGGCATTTTTGGCCCGTCATCAATCAGCGTTATCTCTGCGTCCTCATAGTTGTCGCAGGTCGTCAGACCGGTCTCGTTGGCCTCACCGGCATATTCCACTTTATATGTCCATGTGGTATAGATCTCATCATCGGGGTTATACTCAAAATCGACATCTCCTTCGGGGTTGAAATAATAGTGCTGCACCTCCCTTGTTTCTGGCACGACATATTCTCCCAAATACTTGTCGCCCTTTACTGTCACGACGTTGTCCTTGACAGTCCCTTTTACCCATGTGTCTGGGAAACGGCTTGCCAGTCCGCTGATATAAACGTTTTCGCCGTCAACGGCAACCTTTGCGTTGCGGAAGACATTCTCATTGTAATTGTCCAAGTTTTCCACGTTGAGCATATATTCCTTTGCAACGACACCTGCGGGCAGCGTGTCCGGCTCCTCCAGACTGTGCCAACCGACAGCGCTCTGGCGTGACTCGCCACCACCTTTGTATATCGCCTTCACTCCGATGCGTGTCCAGTCTGAGTAATCCATCAGCAAGTCGATGTCGCAGGTGTAAATGTTCTTGTTGTCAGAATACAGGTATGGTATCTCCGTCATGTCCTCCTCAATCGCAGTGTAGTCACTCTTCTTCAGCGTACAGGGAGACATTTCATGGTGTTTGTCGGAATAGATAATGAAACTCAATTTCGACGCGTCCATAGCATTTCCGTTCGTGTCAACAAGAGGTATGGTGAAAAGCAACCTTGTGGGATCACCTATCCTGCTGACGAAAATCCGGTCAATGTGCGGCGTGGATGGTATGCCAACAGTCTCGTTGACCTTCAGGAACTTAGCGTTTGACAATGTCTCAAACGGAGACAGTGTCTCGTCGTTGTCATTGATGAGAATAACCTGGTCGGTTGACATTGTTTTCTTTTCTGCGTCATAGTCAAACACGACGTCACAAAGTTTTTTTGTTATGGGGTCAAAGCCTTCGAAATACATGCTGAAGACTCCTCTCGCCTTACCAAAGAACTGACCTCTGCCAAACATGATCTTGTTTCCGTTGACCTTTCCCTTTATCCACGAATCGGGCATGTCGGGACACAAGCCCTGCACATACACGTCGTTTCCACTGAAACCAACAGAGAGCAAACCGCTGATGATGTTGTCGTCAATTCCGCTCGCCATAAGCACATAATCCTCACACTGCAAGTCTTCCGGAGGTGTAACCACCGTTGCGGCATTGCGCGGGGCCTGCCCGTCAACTGTCGTTCCCACTGTGTTCCCTGCATCCTGTGCGCCGGAACGTGGACAATTCTTCAAGGCATCTGCCGATGGTGACATTTTCCCGGCAAACGGACTCTGCGCGAATACTGCGGCACAGAACAGTGCGGCGGCAAACGTAAGTAAAATTTTTTTCATAAGCATTTTGTTAACTATAAGCATTGTTATTTATATTTGAAGAAACGCTCGATGTCGTTTCTGCCTGCGAACTTACAATTTTTTTTTGAATTAAGGGCAAAAAGATGAATTGTTTTAAGTATTTTATTCATCAACTCATAATTGGAACAAGCCATCTTGTCATGGCATATCCGCCTCCGATGAGCCACACATAGATCAACGCTGCCAGAATGAACGGCTTTGCGCCGGCCTTCTTGAACTTGTCTATGCTCGTCTCCGCGCCCAAAGCGGTCATTGCCATCGTGAGAAGGAATGTGTCGAGAGTGTTTATGGAGCTCACCACTGCCTCAGGCAGGAGGCTGAGGGAGTTGAGGCCTATCACCACCAGGAACATCACGGCAAACCACGGTATCGTTATCTTGCTCTTGCCACTCAGCCCTCCTTCGGCACGCTGCCGCACGGAGTGTGCCACGAAAAACGCTATCACGAGTAGCACCGGCACGAGCATCATAACGCGGATCATCTTTACGATTATCGCGATGCCCGCTATCTCCTGTCCCATGGCGTTGCCGGCACCCACGACGTGAGCCACCTCATGCACGGTGCCACCGGTGAAAATGCCCATCTCGTTGACAGGCAGGCTGAATATGCCGGCGCGGTAGAGTATGGGATAGATGAACATCGACAGCGTGCCGAAAATGACCACAGTTGACACAGCCACCGCCGTCTTGTATGGCTTGGCGTGTATCGCGCCCTCGCAGCCGAGGACTGCCGCAGCACCGCAGATAGCACTGCCGCAGGACGTGAGCAGGGCTATCGAGCGGTCCATGCGGAGCAGTTTGCCGATGAAAAGCCCCAAGAGTATGGTCAGCGTTACGACCAATGCGTCAATGATAATTGCGGAGAGTCCCACCGCCGTGACATCCTGAAACGTCAGCCTGAAACCATAGAGGATTATACCTATGCGCAATATCCGCTTTGAGCAGAACGCTATTCCCGGCACCCATGTGTCTGGCAGGTTGTTGCGCAGGCTGTTGGCATAAATCATACCGAGGATAATACCTACGATCATTGGGGAAAAAGAGATGGCTTTGACAAAATCCATCTCGCCGATGTAAAATGCCGCACATGCAAACAGCGTCATCAACAGCACGCCGTGGAGCATGGAACTTCTTTCTTTACTTAACATTGTATTGCTTTTTAAAAGTTATTCAATAATTTTCACCCCTGCATAAACCGCCATCATGCCGGCAATGACGCTTATGCCGACATGCGCGGCAGAAAGCAACGCATCGCCGGCGCGCATCATCTGGAAAGACTCGCACGCAAAAGTGCTGAAAGTGGTGAAGCCTCCGCAGAAACCGGTGACGAGCAGCAATTTCATGTCATCAGACAATATGCCGCGCCCGACTATGCCCGTGAGCAGCCCAATGAGCAATGAACCGATGACATTCACCGCGAAGGTGCCCCATGGGAAATCCCCGGAAAACCACCTCGAAACAAGATAGCGTGCCACCGAACCTGTCGCGCCGCCGATTGCTACAAACAAAACACCTCTCATCGTAACTTAATATAATTTATGTTCTAAAAAACTATTGCCGTGTCAACGTCAACGCCAGCGCGCGGCATAACAGGCATCAGAACTCGCTCGTGAAATGAAACTTTATGTTCTTGAAGTCCTCCTGCGCCATCTGCAGGACATAACTGCTGTCGGCGAGGAACACATCACGCCCCTCATTGTCGTGTGCCATGTACTGGTATTTGCGCTTCTTGAAGTTTTCGAGCTCTGTCTCGTCTTCGCTTTCTATCCAACATGCCTTGTAGAGATGAACCGGCTCCCAGCGGCACTTGGCGCTGTACTCGTTCTCGAGGCGATACTGTATCACCTCGAACTGCAGTTGCCCGACGGTGCCGATGATTTTCCTCCCGTTGAACTGGTTTACGAAAAGCTGCGCCACGCCCTCGTCCATCAGCTGGTCTATGCCCTTTGCCAGTTGCTTGGACTTCATCGGGTCGTCGTTCTCGATATACTTGAACATCTCTGGCGAGAACGACGGCAACCCACGGAAATGCAGTTGCTCGCCCTCCGTCAGCGTGTCGCCAATCTTGAATATGCCGTTGTCCGGCAGTCCCACGATGTCCCCCGGCCACGCCTCGTCGATGGTGCTCTTGCGCTGTGCCATGAACTGCGTTGGCGAAGAAAAGCGCACCGTCTTGCCCAGACGCACATGCAGGTATGGCTGGTTGCGGACGAACTTGCCGCTGCAAACCTTGCAGAATGCGATGCACGAGCGGTGGTTGGGGTCGATGTTTGCCGTTATCTTGAATATGAAGCCTGTGAACTTCTTCTCTTCCGGACGAACGACACGCTCAACGGCTTTTGTCTCCCTGGGACTTGGTGCTATCTCCACGAAGCAGTCGAGCAGTTCCTGAACGCCGAAGTTGTTAAGTGCCGAGCCGAAGAACACCGGAGCGACCTCTGCCGAACGGTATGTCTCCACGTCGAACATGGGGTAAACTCCGTCAACGAGTTCCAGGTCATCGCGCAGCCTCCCGGCATTTTGCTCGCCGACGAAACCGGCAAGCGTCGTGGCATCATCTATGTCAACCTCCATCTTTTCGGTGACGCGCTGCTTGTCGGGCGTGAACAGGTTGAGCTTGTTCTCGTATATGTTATACACGCCCTTGAACTTCGCGCCCTGGTTGATTGGCCACGACAGCGGGCGCACCTTTATCTCCAGTTCCTTTTCCAGTTCGTCGAGCAGGTCGAACGGGTCGCGTCCCTCGCGGTCCATCTTGTTTATGAATATGATGACCGGCGTGTTCCGCATACGGCACACGTTCATAAGTTTGCGTGTCTGCGCCTCCACTCCCTTCGCGCTGTCAACCACTATTATCGCCGAGTCAACGGCAGTCAGCGTGCGGTAGGTGTCTTCGGCAAAGTCCTGGTGTCCCGGCGTGTCGAGTATGTTCACCTTGTATGCCTCCCCGGTCTTTCCCGATGGCGGCAGGTAATCGAACTCCATCACTGATGTGGAGACCGAAATACCACGCTGCTTCTCTATGTCCATCCAGTCGCTGGTGGCGGTTTTCCTTATCTTGTTGCTCTTCACGGCGCCCGCCACCTGTATCTGCCCGCCGAAGAGCAGGAACTTCTCGGTGAGTGTTGTCTTTCCCGCGTCGGGGTGCGATATTATCGCGAACGTCCTCCTCCTGTCTATCTCTGTCATCTTCATGTTTCCAACCGGGTATTTTTCATACGTTCTGGATAGCCTTCAACTCGCGTATGCAGTCTACGAGCGAGTCCTCCCAGTAAGGCACTTCTATGCCGTAAGTGTTCTTTATCTTAGTCTTGTCGAGCACCGAATACGCCGGTCGTCTTGCTGGCGTTGGGTATTCGGCAGTGTGTATCGGCATCACTCTGCACGATGTTATGCCGGCGATACGGTGTATCGCCTTCGTGAAATCGTACCACGAGATGACACCCTCGTTCGAGAAATGGTATGTCCCCGGCAGGATGCCCTTCGTTATCGCCGTCATTATAACACCTGCGAGGTCGCGCGCATAGGTGGGAGTGCCAATCTGGTCGAATATCACGCCGAGGCTTTTCTTTTCCTTGCCGAGCCTCATCATTGTCTTGACGAAATTGCCGCCATGTACGGAGTAGAGCCATGCCGTACGGATTATCATCGCCTTTCGGCAAGCCTTCGCGACAGCTTTTTCCCCGTCAAGCTTCGTTGTGCCATACACACTGTCGGGCGCCGGCGTGTCGGTCTCGACGTATGGTGTGTGTTTCGTACCGTCGAAAACATAGTCAGTGCTTATCTGTATCATCCATCCACCGCGTTTCTCCACGGCCTCCGCGAGGAATGCCGGGGACTCGGTGTTGAGCAGCCGGCAAACTCCCGCGTTGCTCTCCGCCTTGTCAACAGCGGTGTATGCCGCGCAGTTCACTATCCCGTCTATGCTTTTTTCCTGCACCATTCTCTCTATCGCGGCGCGGTCTGTTATGTCAAGTTCCGCCACGTCGGTGTTTATCCAATCATGCTCTGTGTGCATTGCCTCGAGGCGTTGTATCTCGCGCCCCAGTTGCCCGTTGCAACCTGTAACAAGTATATTCATATTTAATATGTCGATTACCGTTTGTTATTCAATATGTTCAATCGCCAAAGTCCAGTCCTTCCTCCCTGTCTTTCTTGTAATAGTCAGAGAGCATTCCTATGAACGTCGTTATCTCCTTTATGGCATTTAGCGTGTTCTGGCTAATCTCCTTCTTCTGCAGCCGCAGGATCATTGTCCCGTACAGTGCGTTGAAGCATGTCTCTATCTCGTCCTCCCCGTTTTCATTTGCGTCAGGCTGTCCTGGCCTTGCCGTGACGCCGCGCCTTCGCAGTTCCACTATGAACGGCAGCACCTTGTAATACTCCGACGTGTAGAACGGGAACTTGGGACTCTCGAGCAGTTGCCTGTGCAGGTCGGTGAGCTGCATCATCACCACTTTGTTTATCTGCAGATGTCCCTTCTCCCGGCAGCCTTCCTGGTTTATCATCCTTATCAGGTCACCATACCAGTCGGTAAGTTCCTCCCGCTTACCTTCATCGTAGTCGAACTGCGATATGTAGTCACGGCGCAATGTCGTAAGCGAGCAGCCGTATGCGCGTATGATGTCCTCCACCTGCCACATGTAAAGCAGGTACTCTGCGATGTTATCCTTTCTTAACCGTCTGGAAATAAACATTTTTACACAACGAATTTATATCAAACAATGTATCATCGTCAATCTATGCCAGCATAACTTGCGTCCACGGCTTGCAGCGTTCAGTACAACTGATATATGTTGAAAACCGTTCCCAGCAATATAAGTATTGAAAAGATTATCACGGCAGCCCCAATGACGCGGTTTATTATTACTATTCCGCCGGTGGTGAAATTGCCACGTATCTTGTCTATCAGCCACGTCAGGCCGAACCACCACACCAATGCTCCTATGACGATGCTGGCATATCCCACGCACATCTCGAGCGGATGGTTTGGCACGACGAACGCCAACTGCGCATAACAGCCCATGAACAAGAATACTATCAGTGGGTTGGAGAAGGTGACAAGGAACGCCGTCACCCCGTTATGCACAAGCGTCCCATTGCTTTTTCCGCTTTTGCGCATCTTCTTTGTAGGGTTGCTCCTGAAACAATATATGCCGAAAAAGAGTAGCATCACGCTGCCGCTTATCTGCAATATGAAAAGATTGTGGCCCTTTTCGATGAACTCCATAACGAAACTCATGCCAAGACCGGTGATTACCGCGTAGATTATATCGCTTACCGATGCGCCAATGCCTGTTACAAATCCGTACCATCGGCCTTTGTTCAAAGTGCGCTGGATGCAAAGGATGCCGACCGGCCCCATCGGGGCTGATGCCAGGATGCCTATCAGTATTCCCTTGAGCATCAAACTTAATATGTCTATTTGAAAAGGAAATTGCATAACGGCTGCAAAGGTACATATTTTAATTCAGAACTGAAGACTGACAAATGATATTTTTTGAAAAGGCAACCATTTTGGCAGGCAAATAGCAAAAAATATGTTAACCATGATTATTTAACCAACACGCGCCCGTCCTTATTTCCAAATTCTTTACTACCTTTGCCATCTGGAAATGAATTATGGTTAAATCGGATACAATTCTTTATTATGAACTTACAGACAGAAATGAAACCGTATGTCATCGGGTTGGACCTGGGTGGGACCAACTCTGTTTTCGGAATAGTTGACGCAAGGGGCGACATAAAGGCTACGACGGCAATAAAGACACAGGGATACGACTGCGCGGAGGCATACGTTGAGGCCTGCGTGGATGCACTGCAGGTCATAATCGATCAGGTGGGGGGAATCGAACTGATAAAGGCGATGGGCATTGGTGCGCCAAACGCTAACTTCTACAGCGGCTCGATAGAGTTTGCCCCCAACATTGCATGGGCGCACGAGGGGGTTGTCCCACTCGGGAAAATGTTCTCTGAGCGGCTCGGCGGAATACCGGTGGGACTGACCAATGATGCCAACGCCGCCGCCGTGGGCGAGATGATCTACGGCGTGGCACGCGGAATGAAGAACTTCATCGTGATAACGCTCGGCACTGGTGTTGGCTCGGGAATTGTTGTCAACGGACAGGTTGTGTATGGCAGCGACGGCTTCGCAGGTGAGCTGGGACACGTCACGATGGTGCGCGAGAACGGACGCTTGTGCGGCTGCGGCCGCAGGGGATGCCTCGAGGCCTACTGCTCGGCGACGGGTGTGGCACGGTCGGCACGCGAGATTCTCGCAAAGACCGACGAGCCTTCGCTGCTGCGCGAAACAGCACCGGAGGAAATAACATCGCTCGCCGTGTCGCTCGCCGCAGGCAAGGGCGATGCCGTGGCAAGGAGAATCTACGAGTTCACCGGCGAGATGCTCGGGAAAGCGTGTGCCGACTTTGCCACATTCTCAAGCCCGGAGGCGTTCATCTTCTTCGGGGGGGTGACTAAGGCGGGCGAACTGATAATGGAGCCGATACGGCGCGCATACGAAGAGAACGTTATGAGCGTTTTCCGAGGCAAGGCAAAATTCCTCACCAGTTGCTTGGATGGCGCGTCGGCGGCAGTGCTCGGCGCATCGGCAATCGGCTGGGAAATAGGATAAGACCCGGCATACCCGCTCTCATCGGTTGCCACTGTGCCATCATCATCATTAAAAATGATGACCATGCGGACAGGCGTGGCAACCTTTTTTCATGCTTTTAGCAAAGCATTGGCTGTCCGCACCAACACAAAATCACCATTTTTAGGTATTGCGGGAATTTGTCATCCGGAATACCTTTGCACCGAAAAAACATTGTGGTTTGCGAACAACCGCCAATGATTTATTAACATTTATTACGGTATAATTAATAATGAAGAAACAAATCGCCTTTATTTTTGCATGGATACTCACCATGACATGCCTGCCAAACGTGGCAATGGCACAATCGTGTGCGAAAGACAGCACCACCTGTAGGAAAAAAAGCAGGCTGACCCTGGGAGGCTATGGGGAAGCGACCATGAGCCGCTTGTTTTACTCCGACAACATCAACCGTTACAGCAAGGCTGAAAAATACAAGGATGCCAAAAGCAGGGGGCAGATGGATCTGCCACATGTTGTGGTGATGCTCGGCTATGACTTTGGCAAAGGCTGGACGCTGAACTCCGAGATTGAGTTTGAACATGGCGGCACGGAGAGTGCGATGGAGATGGAAGACGAGGAGTTCGGGGAATGGGAAAGCGAGATAGAACGTGGTGGCGAGGTTGCCCTTGAGCAGTTCTGGATTCAGAAATCGTTCTGCGACGAACTCAACATACGTGCCGGCCACGATGTCGTTCCCATCGGATACACGAACGCGCACCACCTGCCAAACGAGTTTTTCACGGTTTACCGCCCCGAGGGCGAAAATCAGATAATGCCTTGCACATGGCACCAGACCGGCATTTCGGTTTGGGGACGGTGGAAATTCCTGCGTTACCAGGCAATGTTCCTGCCGGGTCTCAACTCACTGATGTTCAGCAAAGACCAGTGGGTAAAGAATGGCGCCGCGAGTGCTTTCGAGTTTACTCCTTCCAACAAATACGCGACTGCCTTGCGTCTTGACTTCTATCCTCTGAAAGGGTTGCGCATAGGACTTAGCGGTTATTACGGCGAATCGTTCAACAACACTTTGCAAAGCGACGAGCGCGGCAAGTACAAAGACGTGAAAGGCGCAGTGACCATAGGTGCGGTCGACCTGAGTTACAGCGGCTACGGCTGGCGTGTCCTCGGTAGTTTCGACTATGGACACCTCGGCGACGCAGACATAATATCCACCTACAACCGTTCGCAGAGTTCCTCGTCACCCTACAAGCGCACACTGGTTGGCGACCACGTCCACGCAGTCAACATACAGGCTGGCTACGACGTGATGCGCCTGTTCCCCGGAATGAGCGGCAAACAGCAGCAGCTGTTCATCTTCGGAGCCTACGAGAACTACGACGCCTACAACCCCGTTGCAGGAAACAGCGACTATGAGTGGACCGACAGGCAGCGCGTAGCCATTGGCTTCAACTACCATCCGATGAAGGAAATAGTCGTCAAGGGAGAATACAGCAACCGTTTGCTGAAAAGCAAGTTCAACAACGAGCCAAGCATATCGCTCGGAATCGCATACGCAGGTTTCTTCATTAAATAATCTAAAAAAAAGATTGCAACAAATCAATAACAATAAAAAAACAATCAAGAATGATGAAAAAGTATCTTAACTACACATTTGCGGCATGTCTCGGTTTGATGTTGCCAGCAATGTTCACGGCATGTTCAGACGACAACAACGACGACAATGCTAAAACAGAAGAACAGAAACGATTGGAAGAACGCAACAAGGCATACGCCGACATCGTTGACGCTTTCATCAACAAAACTGTTGTCCCCACTTACGAAAGGATGGCTTTGAGCGCCTCGGAACTGGTGAAGGACCTGCAGACCTACCGCAAGGACCAGACACAGGCAAACCTCAACAAGGCCTGCGAAGACTTCATCACGTCGCGCATGTGGTGGGAACGCAGCGAGGCTTTCCTCTTCGGCGCGGCATCCGACTTCGGCATCGACCCGCACATCGACTCATGGCCGCTCGACCTTCCAGCGTTGCAGAAATACCTCGCCACGGCAACAAACATCGAGGACCTCGACGGGGATGACTACGACATTGCCGCCCGCACCAAACTCGGGCAGGAATTGCTGGGCTACCACGGCGTGGAGTACATACTCTTCGAGAATGGGAAACCGCGCAACGCGGGAAGCATAGAGGACAAATACATCGTTTATGCCATAGCAGTGGCAGGAGACCTTCGCAACAGCTGCTGGCAACTTCTTGCCTCGTGGGCAGGAAAGAAGTATGCGTCAAAACTGGATGCAGACCTGGTCAATCATATCATAGACGATGTGGAGCTCAGCATCACAGTGGGTGGCGGAGAACTTTCATACGGCGAGAACATACTACTCGCAGGCAAACCTGGCTCGCTGTACCGCTCTTGGGTTGACGCATTGCAGGCAATCGTTAACGGATGCAACGGCATCTGCGATGAGGTTGGCTCATCAAAAATAGGCTCGGCGCACACCGGGGAGGACGTCTCATACATCGAGTCGCCATACAGCCAGAGGTCAATCAACGACTTCCACGACAACATCACCTCCGTGGAAAACGTTTACTACGGTGGCATAGAGGGCAACCGTGGGGCATCGATGCACGAATACATGGCAAAGCACAACAAGGGAATGGACATGAAAGTTGTGGGCGCGATAGAAAAGGCAAAGACCGCCATAAAGAACATGAAGGCTCCTTTCGTGCTTAACTACAAAGACGCAAGCTGCAAGGTTGCAATGGATGCCTGCAAGGAACTTGACGAGACGCTCAGTGAATTGAAAAATGAACTGGCGAAATAAAGGTTCAGAACAAGACCACCTTAATGGGTAACGATATTGAGTTTCAGGTGAAAACTGCACCTGAAACTCAATATACATATTTTCAATCAATCATTTAAGTGCAACAATTATGGGAAACAAAATCATCATGTGTAAACACTTCCTGATCATGTCCGCCTTGACTTTTGCCGGCGTGTCGCTCACTTCGTGCCATGACAACGATGTAATCGATAATGGCGGAGGCACGGGCAACAATGAACTTGCAGACGAGTGGTATGCAGGAGGAAAGCTTGGAACGACATTCAATGCCACGGCAAGCGCATACGAGGACCCGACACCTGCCATAGAGGAGGCGGGACTGGAACATCAGTTCAAGATGGGCGAGTTTTTATTTGAGCGTCCGTTCAACTCAAGCACACGCCCGTTCAACGGGCGCGGCCCGCTATACTCACGCCCCTCGTGCGAGAATTGCCACTGCGGCTACGGCCACGGCTGGCGCATTACCGAGTTCGATCCAAGACAATGGGGCAACGCCACGGAACTGGAAATATTCAACGACAAGGGAGACTTGCTCTCGTTCTTCAGCCCGAAATTCCAAGGGATGCCACCTTTCAAGTCATACCTCGACCCGGCAAAGGTGAAAATAACATGGGTGGAATATACCGACGACTGGGGAAACCAATTCCCCGACGGCGAGCGTTACAGCCTGATCTACCCGGAGGTGGAGATACCTGAGGACGCATATTATGTGAAGCCGTCGCACAACGGCAAGCCTGTTGACGTGAAAGACATACACATCCGCCTAAAGAATGCGATCCCATTCTTCGGTAACGGCCTTATCGGAGCAATCGACGACGACAGCCTCCTGGTGCAGTGGCAGCGCGAGGAAGCACACGCAAAGCTCGACCCCACCATGTTCAAGAACGGCCAATGGGCAGTGATCGACTCCGTTACGATGCGCCCCTTCCGCTTCGGCCACTTCCTGGATCTAAGCACGTTCACATGGGACGTGCAGCACTGGGCCAACTTCAACGTGACGAGACGCGGACACACCACCATCAACGTGACAAAGGAGTACGCCGAAACGGCAAGCAAAGACCCCGCCGTCCAGAAAGAGTTCTACAAGTATTACCCAGAATGGAAGATAACGGGCAATCCGGAAAAGGACATATACAACTATTTCACGAGCGACAAACATCCAGTTGAAATGGAGGACAACGACTACCTCAACTACATGGTCTGGCTGCGCGGACTGGCAGTCCCTGCGGCACGCGACATGGACGACCCCGTCGTGCAGCGCGGCAAGCAGCTGTTCTCCGAGCTTGGTTGTGCAACGTGTCACCGCCCGATGTGGATAACGGGCAAGGACGAGTTCTCCTATCCCGGCGACCTGAACTTCAAGCCAAACGACCCACGCCTGCCCCACTACCCAAAGCAAAAGATATGGCCTTACACCGACTTGGTCTCGCACAGGCTGTACATGAAGAACGATGTGCGCAAGGGGTGGATTCGCACCCCACCGCTCTGGGGCAAGGGACTGATGAAGATTTGCACCGGCCACGACGACCGTCTGTATGACGCAAGGGCGCGGAACGTAATAGAGGCGATAATGTGGCACGGATGCTCCAAGGAGGGTGGCGTGTCGCACGCACGCTGGACGACAGAGAAGTTCCGCAAGTTGAGCAAGGACGACCGCAACGCCATTGTCAAATTCATTGAGTCAATCTGATGGTGAAAAGGTTGGCACACATATCTTTCGGGCTGCTGGTCCTGACCGTAATGGTCTTGACCGCAGCCTCTTTTCTTGAGAAGACAAACGGCACGGAGACCGCACACAAATATATCTATGGCTCACTGCCTTTCGTCGTCATCTGGCTTCTGCTCGCCGTGTCATCACTGGCGGCGGTGACCCGCGCATGGCGCAAGGCGAAGCAGTGGCCCATGCTGATTCTACACACGTCCATGGCGGTAATCCTGTTGGGCGCCGGCATCACCTTTTTCTTCGGACAGCAAGGAGACCTATATTTATATTACGGCCAGGCGGCAGACAGGTTCACGGCAGCAGACGGCAAACAACAGCCCATGCCTTTCAGCATGGAATTGCGCAAGTTCGACATCGAGTACTATGCCGGGACAGACTCCCCAATGGACTTTGTAAGCAAAGTACGCTTCAGCGACGGCGACGAACAGCAGGTGTCGATGAACAACATTGCACAAAAGCAGCACTACCGCTTCTACCAAAGCGGCTACGACCTCGAGAACGGTGGCGTGCATCTGTCCGTGTCGCACGACCCTGTCGGCATCGCCGTGACATATTCCGGCTACGCGCTCCTGCTGCTTTCCATCCTGGCATTCCTCATCGACCCGCGCGGAGGGTTCCGCCGGACGCTGCGACGTGTGGCAGGCGGGAGAAGGGCGAAAGCAATGGCCGTAGCGGTGACCTTGTTGATGGTTGCGCCGGTGAAGACGATGTCTTCCACCGACGCCAAACTGCCAAAGACATTGCCGGCGGCACAGGCGGAACGCTACGGCGACCTCTACGTTTACCACAGCGGGCGTATATGCCCCATGCAGACACTGGCAAGGGACTTCACGACAAAGCTCTGCGGCAGCGACACCTACCGTGGATATACCGCAGAGCAGGTGCTCATCGGGTGGCTGCTGTTCCCCGCCGACTGGGTGGAACAGCCAATGATAAAGGTGAAAGGCAGCAGTGTGAGGATGGCACTGAACGCGAAAGGCGGATACGTATCATGGATTGACTACATCGGAGGTGAGGGAGATTTCCGTCTTGCACATTTGGTTGACCGGATGAACAAGGGGCTGCTGAGTGGCGGCGAGGCACGCGACGTTGCGGCCGCCTACGAGAAATACAACATCGCCGCATCGCTGATGTCGGGAAAGGCGATAAGGATGTTCCCCGTGAGGGATGGCGGCAAACTGCGGTGGATGGCGCAAGGCAACCGCATGCCGGAAGGAATCCGGCAGGACGAGTGGCTCTTCATAAAACGGTCCACAGACTATGTCATGGAACTCGCATTGGCGAAAGACTACGCCGGAATGGACAACGTTCTCGAAAAGATACGCGAATACCAGCAGAAGAAAGCGGGGGCAGCGTTGCCGACAGCCTCGCGGTTCCGCGCCGAGAAGATATACAACTCGATGCAGTTCTCCCTCCCACTGGCGGTGTTGCTCATCCTGTCTGGAATGTTTTTCTACATATTGGTGGTGAGAAACAGCCTGCGCAACATCAACACACCTAAAATAATCATGCGCTGCGGCCGCCTTGCAATGGCCGTTTCTGCCTGTTTCCTGCTCGTCGCCATGACCCTGAGGGGCTACGTTGGCGGACACCTTCCGCTGTCAAACGGCTTCGAGACGATGCAGCTCATGGCTCTTTGCATACTCGCTATAGCCTTTCCGCTCAGCATACGCATTCCGCTATTCATGCCGTTCGGACTTGTCGCCGGCGGACTGGCAATGACCGTGTCAATGATTGGCGAGGGCAACCCCCAGATAACAACGCTCATGCCTGTCTTGGCCTCGCCATTGCTAAGCATACATGTCACCATAACAATGCTTTCATACTCGCTTTTCACACTACTGTTCTTCAACGGAGTGACGGCACTGTCAATGAGCAGGATGAAAAGCAGCGACGAAGTTGTAGGCCGCCTGACCGACATCAGCCGCCTTATGCTCTACCCTGCCATATTCCTGCTCGCCATCGGGATTTTCACCGGCGCGGTATGGGCAAACATGTCATGGGGCAGATACTGGGGATGGGACCCGAAGGAGACGTGGGCATTGGTCACGATGCTTGTATATTCCATCGCGCTACACGAGAAGTCACTGCCCACATTCCGCCGCCCGGCGTTCTTCAACGCTTACGTCGTGCTGGCTTTCATCACCGTCCTGATGACATATTTCGGTGTAAACTTCCTCCTTGGTGGACTTCACAGCTATGCTTGAAGCACGCCGGCACGTTCAAAACATTTGAAAAGGACATAAATTATGTAATATTCCGCAACGTCATTCGTTAGATATATGATGAGCAACGACGGAACGACTAAAAAGCGGAAGGCAAGGCACATTGCAGGGCACATCGCGGCATTTGCGGTGTGCCTCGCCGTGGTGTCGTGCGGTGTGGACAAGGCCGTCAAGAAAGGCGACAAATACTACGCCTTGGGAGAATACTATGACGCAGCGGCACAGTACAAGAAGGCCTACCAGATGACACCGCCGAAGGAACGCGAGGCAAGGGGGCAGCGCGCAAAGCGGCTGGCGGAATGTTACGACCGGATAAACAGCACGCAGAAGGCCATAGCGGCTTACCGCAACGTGATAAGATACAAGCAGGACGACATGCAGACGCACATCGGCCTCGGCAGGAGGTTGCTCGCCGACGGCAACTACAAGGAGGCGGAGAAAGAATTGCAGGCGGTACTGGATTCCGTTCCCGACAACAAACTGGTGCAGGACATGCTCAAAAGCGCGAAGACAGCCGCTGCGGAGAAGAAACGCGGCTCGCGGTACACAGTGAGGAAGATGGACGTGCTGAACTCGCGCAGGGCGGAATACAGCCCGGTGCTTTACGGCGACCAATACGAAAACCTCTACTTCACATCGACGCGCAACGAAGCCGACGGCAACGAACTGAGCGGGATAACAGGCACAAAACCGGCAGACATCTTCATGTCGAAAAAAGACGACAAAGGCAAATGGGGCAAGCCAGAGCCTGTGCAGGGAGGCCTCAACAGCGCGTTCGAGGAAGGGGCTTGCTGCTTCTCAACCGACCAGCGAGTGATGTACCTGACGCAATGCGTAACCGACCCAACATACCCACGGTATGCAACAATAGCGACAAGCAACCGCGCTGATGCGGCATGGGGCAAGCCGGCGGCGCTCAACGTGACGCGCGACACGCTGTCAAACTATGCACACCCCGCCGTGTCGCCAGACGGCAAATGGCTGTATTTCGTGAGCGACATGCCCGGGGGAAAAGGCGGATTAGACATCTGGCGGGCAAGGATAACGCCGGCAGGACTGGGCGGAGCGGAAAATCTCGGAGAGCCTATAAACACACCGGGCAACGAGATGTTCCCGACGTTCCGGCCAAATGGAGACCTGTATTTCTCGTCAGACGGGCATGTGGGACTGGGAGGCCTGGACATATTCATTGCGACGATGAAGAACAACCGCATCGTGATAGAGCATCCTGGCTACCCGCTGAACTCGCACGGCGATGACTTCGGCATGACTTTCGAGGGACCTCACAACCGCGGCTTCTTCTCGTCAAACCGTGGCGACGGGCGAGGTTGGGACCACATATACAGCTTCGAGAAGCCGGAGATCGTGCAGACGGTGAAGGGATGGGTGTATGAGATGGACGGATACGAACTGCCTGCGGCACAGGTGTACCTCGTGGGCGACGACGGCACTAACAAGAAACTTAGCGTCAAGGGAGACGGTTCTTTCACAGAGGTGATAGAGCCTGGCGTACAGTACATGATTCTCGCAACCTGCAAGGGCTTCCTGAACCATAAAGAGGAACTGAAAGTCGGACATGTGGAGGAGTCGGAAGAATACACACTGCAATTCCCACTGGCATCAATCCGCGTGCCGGTGCTCATCGACAACATCTTCTACGACTTCGACAAGGCGACACTGCGACCTGAATCAAAGACGGCACTCGACGAGCTCGTGAAACTGCTAAACGAGAACCGCAACGTGACGATAGAACTGAGCGCACACTGCGACTACCGTGGCAGCGCGGCATACAACAAGACACTGTCGCAACGCAGGGCGGAGGCGGTGGTGACATACCTCGTCGCACACGGAATACCAAAGGACAGACTGACGCCAATGGGATATGGCAAGGAGAAACCAAAGACCATAAGGAAGAAACTCACCGAGAAATACAACTGGCTGAAAGAGGGTGACGTGCTGACCGAGGAGTTCATAAAGAAACGCAACGAAAAGGAGCAGGAGGCGTGCAACCAACTGAACAGGCGCACCGAGTTCATTGTCCTGCGCACCACATACGGTATGTTCGATGAGAATGGGAAACTGAAAAACCCGCCACAACCGAAAAAGGAAGAGGGGAAAGAAGAAGATGGAGGATGGTTAGACATTGTCATTGAGTGACTGCCCACCACTGCCTCCTGCCTCCCATATCATAACGAAACGGCTCGCGTTTCATAACAAACATGAAAGTAAAATCGGCGAATTTGGTCAGCAAACTCGGCGAATTTGGTCAGCAAACTCGGCGATTTTACTTTATGGTTAAGCACAAAACGCAAGACAACATGCGTTTGGACGTTTTACGGTATGTGGCAATTTGAGAGAGAGCCTGGCGGAAGTCGAGGTTAGACCCTTGACTACCACCCAATCTCCCCCCTGCTTTCCTCCGCGAGGAAATAGCCTGTCAGGACACTGATGACAAGCAAGGCAACGATGTATGGAGCATAGTCCGTTTGGAGGATTTGGTGCAAGTCCACCGCCTCCAACGCTCCTTTCGCCAGCGTATAAGGCACGAGCCAACTCTTGGTGACAAACAAGAACACCACGCCCGCAATGGCGCAAAACCACGTCCACACACGGCTTGCGCGGCTCCTGCGCCTCGGCAAACGCTGCATCACGCGCTCCGTGAAGCCGTCGTCTGGCACATCGGCCACATTCCCGGCGAAGAAAGAGGCAAGCAGCCTGCCGTCATCATCGTCAAATGCCTTTTCATTTATCCTGTAGTCTTCCATATCCATTCTTTCTTAAATAATCCGCAAGTCTTGATTTCCCGCGCGAGAGGTGCGACTTCACCGTGCCAGCCGCCATCTGCATTATCGCCGCAATCTCGTCGATGGAATAACCGTCGATGAGTTGCAGGGCGATGCATGTGCGCTCGGTGGGCTTCAGCACTCCCATAGCGGTGTATATGTCGAGGGCCGCCGGGGTGTCGCGCGACACGGGCGCCGGTATTATGGCGGCAACGGAGTCAATGCCATCGGTGATGCGGTGGGCGCGGCGGTAGTCGTACATCACGTTGTATGCAATCCTGAGCAGCCATGTCTTGAACGACGAACTGCCACGGAACGACGCGATGTGGGTGTATGCCTTGACGAAAGTGTCTTGCGCCAGGTCATCGCTCAGCGCGCCGTCGCCTGCAGTCTGGGCGAGGAAGAACCGCCGCACCGGCGACTGGTATTTCCTGACAAGGGCATCGAAGGCACGCTTGTCATTCAACACCGCCACCCGTGACACGAGGTTTATATCGCCCAGACCCTCCATATCAGTGCTTCTCCGGCATTATAATCCATAATATAGGGTACAGTATGATTCCGCTGAAAGCGGTGAACACCGTAAGCGCGGCATACAACAGGCGCACCACCGTGGGATCCACGTCTGCATATTCTGCCAGCCCGGCGCACACGCCGCCCAGCATCCTGTCATCCGAACGATAAAGTTTCTTAGCCATATCCGTAAATTTGTAAATGATGTAATAACTTCTGTTTCTTTATATCCTACCGTAAGCGGGGTTTCCGAGGAGGGGGAAAGTGAGGCCTTGACGAGCCTTTATATTTTCCGGCGACAACTACACAAATGCCGTTCCCCCTCCTCTCCCCTAACTACTTACTGTCATCCGTGTTCTCTTTCTCGCAAACTGTGCCACCACAGCCTTCGCCATTATCTTCCACTTTCTTCGAAGTCCTGGCTATCACGGCAAGTCCGACGCCATATATTGCGACAAGCCATCCAATCCCTGCAAGCCGGTAAGCGCCGAGGCAGTAGCACAGCACCGCAATGCCAAGTCCGAGGAATATGTTCTTCAGTCCGCGACGCCACTGCTCGTAGTCTGTCTCAACGGCCTTCCTTACGATGTCCTGCGGCATCGTCTGCCCCGACATCATCGCCATTCGTGCAAGTCTCCGCTTCTCGTTGTGGTGATCCACTATGAGATAAACAAGGAAACCAAACAACACGAAGGGCGCAAGCGCGAATATCAGACAAGCGATTGCTATCAGCAAGGCTATGACAACGCCAACTGTACCAATGCCAACGAGACCACTAATGAAGGTGATGAAATCAGAAGGGTCATCGAAATACAAGTTGCCATTGTTTAAAGTAACATTGCCGCCGGCAAAGGAGTCCACGGCCATGGAGTCTGGCTGCGCAAACGACGTGGTGTCGCTGTATGCCACTTGGGAGGCTGTATCCTTGGCAACCGCGCTGGCATGGCTGCGGTGTGTCTTGGCATAGTGACTTCGTTTTGCCTGCAATGGCATTGCAAGCATAAGTGTCGCGAATAAGAATAAAATCACTCTGTTCATTTCTTTCCTTTTTTATTGTTATACACCCGTTAGACGTATTCCGTGCGGAGAAAGTTGCAGCAAAGATAAACTTTTTCAGGCAAAACGGCACAAAAGTTTCATTATTACCGCTTTTCTCCGTAACTTTGAAGCCGAATAATACGAAATGCACATGCACACGCTGCCCGCAGATTTCATTGAGACGACAAGTGCCACGTTCGGCAAAGAACTGTGGCACAGGTATCTCGTTGCTCTCGGCGAACCGGCATCCGTCAGCATAAGGCTTAACAGGCGGAAGATAACCAGCTGCCGCATCACTGGCGAGGCAGGGAGGGTGGCATGGTGTGGCGATGGATATTACATGAAGGAACGCCCGCAGTTCACTTTCGACCCACTGCTACACGCCGGGGCATACTATGTACAGGAGGCCTCTTCCATGTTCATCCACCACATTTTAAGGCACGTCGTGGGGGAAGAGCCTGTCGTCATGGTTGACTTCTGCGCCGCGCCGGGAGGTAAGTCCACCGCAGCGTGCGCCGCACTCGGCGAGGACAGCCTGCTGGTGTGCAACGAGCCGGTGCCGCAACGGGCAAGCATACTGGCAGAGAACATCAGGAAATGGGGCTCTCCGAATGTCGTCGTGACAAACAACTACCCACGGGAAATACGTCAGTCCGGCATAACGGCAGACATCGTACTGTGCGACGTGCCATGCTCCGGCGAGGGAATGTTCCGCAAGGACGAGGACGCCATAGCCGAATGGAGCCAGCAGAACGTGGATAGATGCCAGATGCTTCAGCGCGAGATAGCGGGCGAGGCATGGCAGTGCCTGCGTCAGGGCGGCACGATGATTTACTCCACATGCACCTTCAACACCCGGGAGAACGAGGAGAACGTGCGGTGGATATGCGAGAACTTCGATGCGGAGCTCATCGAAATACCGGTTGAGGAAGCATGGGGCGTAACTGGCTCGCTGCTCAAAGGCTTCGGCGGCTGCGTCTACCGCTTCATCCCCGGGGCAACGCGCGGCGAGGGACTTTTCGTGGCGGTGATAAGGAAAAAGGATGAATGCGCACAGCGGATGAGGAGGATGAAGCCGGCGAACGGAAAGGAGAGGCTCACCACGGAATGGATCGAGAACCCGGAAAAATATGTCATCGAAGAGGAGGGAAACGTGCTGACTGCCACCCCAAGGCGATGGTTTCCGATGGTGAAGCATCTCGCAGCAACGCTGAAAGTGACACACCACGGCATAAGGCTCGGCACCATCAAGGGCAGGGACATCATTCCCGACGAGTGCCTCGCACTGTCAACGGCACTGCGGCGGGAGGCTTTCGCGACGGTAGAAACAGACCGGACAACGGCAACGACATACCTGCGCAAAGAGGCAGTGACACTGCCGGAAGGCACACCGCACGGCATAGTGCTGCTGACATACAGGGACATGCCGCTCGGCTTCGTGAAGAACATCGGCAACAGGGCAAACAACCTTTACCCGGCGGAATGGAGGATAAAGACAACGCATGTCCCGAACGATGCCGGCGACATTATAACAATGACAAAAGAATAATATATGAGACAATACCTCGACATACTCGGACGCATCCTGAAAGATGGCGTGAGGAAAGGCGACAGGACAGGAACGGGCACGCTGAGCCTGTTCGGCACACAGAGCCGCTACGACCTCCGCGACGGTTTCCCACTGCTGACGACCAAGAAGCTTCACCTGAAGTCCATCATACACGAACTGCTGTGGTTCCTGAAAGGCGACACAAACGTGGGATACCTGCAGGAGAACGGGGTGAGGATTTGGAACGAATGGGCTGACGAGAACGGCGACCTCGGGCCGGTGTACGGACACCAGTGGCGGTCGTGGCCCGACTACAACGGAGGGACTATTGACCAGATAAGGAACGTTGTCGAACAAATAAAGCGGTCGCCGGACTCGCGGCGCATGATTGTCAGCGCGTGGAACGTGGCAGAGGTGGACAAGATGGCCCTGCCGCCGTGCCACACCATGTTCCAGTTCTATGTGGCGGAGGGGCGGCTCTCGCTGCAACTCTACCAGCGGTCTGCCGACTTTTTCCTCGGCGTACCGTTCAACATCGCATCATACGCGCTGCTGCTGCAGATGGTGGCGCAGGTCACCGGGCTTGAGCCGGGTGAGTTCGTGCATACCACAGGCGACACGCACCTGTACCTGAACCACATCGAACAGGCACGCCTGCAACTTACCAGGACACCGAGGCGGCTGCCTTTGATGAGGATAAACCCTGAAGTCCACGACATTTCCGATTTCCACTACGATGACTTCCGCCTTGAAGGGTACGACCCATGGGACCACATCAAGGCGGAGGTGTCAGTGTAACAGAAAAAAAAGCATCATGAGAATTTCAATCATAGCCGCCGTGGCACGAAACCGTGCCATAGGAAAGGACAACAAACTGATTTACTGGCTGCCGAACGACCTTAAAAGGTTCAAGAGCCTTACAACCGGTAACACCATAATAATGGGCAGGAAAACGTTCGAGAGCCTTCCGAAGGGGGCTTTGCCGAACCGTAGGAACATAGTGCTGTCACGCTCAGGCAGTGAACATCCCGGCTGCGACACTTACCGTTCGCTCGAGGAAGCGCTGCGGAACTGCGGCGAGGACGAGGACATATATATAATAGGTGGGGGGAGCATATACGCGCAGGCTATGGCTGTGGCAGACAGGCTGTGCCTTACAGAGATAGACGACACGCCAGAGGATGCCGACACGTTTTTCCCGGATTACAGCGAATGGCAGGAAACGCGGCGCGAAAGCCACGACAAGGACGAACGCCACGCGCACAGATACGCCTTCGTGGATTATGCGCGGGACAAACAATAGAGATAAAAAGAATTAATTATTTTTGCATTACGCGCTAATTGGACTACCTTTGCAACGGCGTTAATACAAATGCAAGCATTGAACAACAAACACATAATGAAATAATGCCAAGAAGAATAAAGACTGCATTGATGTTGGCCGTGCTGTCGGCAACGGCCGTCATGGCACAGCCAGACAGTGCCAAAATAACAGACAGGCTCGACTCGATGGCAAACGAGCAACTGATGATAGGCGTTGACAGCGACTATGCCGACGTGGCAATGCAACCACAGTCGCTGCACCAAAAGATAAAGACAAAGTTCATCGAGGGCAACGCCGGCTTCATGGCTCTCGTGGCACTTGCCCTCGTGTTGGGACTGGCGTTCTGCATAGAGCGGATAATATACCTGAGCCTAAGCCAGATAAACGCGAAGAAACTGATGGAGGACATAGACCGCCTCGTGGAGGAGGGCGATGTCGATGGTGCAAAGGAACTGTGCCGGAACACGCGCGGGCCGGTGGCTTCGATTTGCTACCAGGGCCTCATGCGCATCGACGAGAGCATCGACGAGATAGAACGCTCCGTTGTGTCATACGGCTCGGTGCAGTCGGCAAACCTCGAGAAGGGCTGCTCGTGGATAACTCTGTTCATAGCCATCGCGCCGTCGCTTGGCTTCCTCGGCACAGTGATAGGAATGGTGATGGCGTTCGACCAGATACAGATGGCCGGCGACCTCAACGCCACCGTGGTTGCGGCAGGAATGAAAGTGGCACTGATAACGACCATATTCGGCATCATCGTGGCACTGATACTGCAGGTGTTCTACAACTATATCCTGTCGCGGATAGAGAACATCGTGAGCCAGATGGAGGAGTCCGCAATATCGCTGCTCGACACAATCGTGAAGTTCAAAGTGAAGAAATAAAAAGACAACGATAAAAATGCTCGACACCAAGCGCATATCCCAACGGGTGCTGATGGTGCTTATAGGCATCATCGCCGTGGCGTTCTGCCTGTTCTTCCTCATCGGATATGACAATCCATACGACGAGGAACCTATGTTCAACGCGCCCCGGCTAACCAGTTTCGTCCTCATCCTCGCGTATGTGATGACGATAGGCGCGTTCGTCCTCTCCGCCGTTTCCATAATAATGGCACTGCGCCGGCGCGACAAGGAATCCGCCGTGGTTAACAACATCCCTGCGACACGCATCGCATTCGCCGTAACGGGAGGCGTGGCGGCGCTGCTACTGCTGACATTCCTGATAGGGTCGGCAGCCCCGATGAACATCAACGGCACACAATACGCACAGACGCTATGGCTGAAAACAGCCGATATGTTCATATACACCGCCGTGGCAATGATAGCCGTGGCCGTAGCGTTGGTGGTGATATTCATCGTGAAGTCAAGGCGGTGAACGGCTTCAGCGGCGTAATGACGTATGCCGCAAGGGTTGGTTGACAGTCAAACAGAAAATATGTTTTCATTCAAAAGAAGGAGGGAAGTCCCCTCGCTGAACACGACATCAACGGCAGACATATCCTTCATGCTGCTGATTTTGTTCCTCGTCACGACATCACTTGATGCCGACAAGGGACTGCAACGCCAGTTGCCACCGTTGGATAACCGCCAGGATGTGCAGATTGACGTGGACAGCAGGAACATCTTGCAGATTGAACTCGCCGCCGACAACCTGCTGACGATAGACGGCAAGCAATCATCGCCATCGCAGTTGCGCCGCGCCGTGGCCGACTTCGTTGCCTCGTGTCCCGACCGCAAGAGGCACATAGTATCAATAAAGACTGACCGCGCCGCCACCTACGACGCTTATTTCAAAATACAAAACGAGATTGTGGCGGCATACCAGATGCTACGTGACGATGCCGCACGCAGGTACTACAAACGCACATACCAGCAGTGCAGCGGCGAACAGCGCGAAAGGCTGCGCGAACTTTATCCGCAGCGCATAGCGGAAAGTTACGCGGAAAGTGCAGAACAGACTGGCGGCAAAGCTGGCAGAAATGCGAAAGCGGGGCCGCAGGGAAAAAACAAGCAGTACGGGAAATGATATTCAGGAGAAACAAAAAGCAAGTACCGGGTCTGAACACAGCCTCACTGCCAGACCTCATCTTCACCGTCCTGTTCTTCTTTATGATAGTGACGCACATACGCCACGATGCGCCGAAAGTGGAATACCGCATACCGCAAGGGACAGAACTGCAGAAACTTGAAAAGAAATCTGCCACAATATACATATATGTGGGAAAACCACTGACGCAGTTGCAGAAGAAAGAGGGAAAGGAAGTGAAGGTGCAGGTGAACGACAAATATGTGACACCTGACGAACTGACCGACTACATAGTTGACGAGCGCAGCCGTATGCAGCCGGAGGACAGGCGGCAGATGACAGTGGTGCTGAAGGCTGACCGCAACGCCGACATGGGTACGGTAATGGATGTGAAACAGGCTCTGCGCAAGGCAGACGCACTGCGCATCAGTTATTCGGCAGAGAGGGAGGAACAAGGGAAACAGAAGAAATGACAATTTGCGACATAAAGCCTTTTGACAAAGAATGACAGAGAAGGACAAAATGCTGAAAGGAACGGAATACAGGGCCGACGACGCACAGATAATCGCCGAGCTCAACAGGACAAGGGAACGCCTGTGGGAGTACAACAACATGCGCCCAGGCATGAGCAAGGAACGCATGGCCATTCTGAAGGAAATCCTCGGGAAATGCCCGGACGACGCGCTCATCAACCAGCCGTTCCGCTGCGACTTCGGCAGCAACATAAAACTTGGCAAGAGGTTTTTCGCAAACTTCAACCTTACAATACTCGACGAGGCTCCCGTCACGATAGGCGACGACTGCTTCATCGGCCCTAACGTGGGAATATACACGGCCTGCCACAGCACCGACCCGGCTGAACGTAACAACCGAAAGGAATGGGCAGAGCCGGTGACGATAGGGAACAGCGTGTGGATTGGAGGAGGAGTGACGATCCTGCCAGGCATAACAATAGGCAACAACGTCACAATCGGCGCAGGAAGCGTGGTGACAAAAGACATACCTGACAACTCGGTGGCCGTGGGAAACCCGGCACGCGTGACCAAGAAGATACAACAAAAAAATCACAGAATATGAGGAAAGCACTATCAATGCTGTTTCTGATGCTCTGCACGGCAGTGGCATCGGCACAAGAGGAAACGGACAGAACCGCCATCATGGCGGTTGACAAAAACGGATACATCGTGTTCGATGGCTGGCAATGCCCAGATTTCACAGTCAAGATGACCGACGGCAGCGAGATAAGCATATCTTCGCTGCGCGGGAAAGTGGTGATGCTGCAGTTCACCGCATCGTGGTGTCCGGTATGCCGCAAGGAAATGCCTTTCATTGAGCGCGACATCTGGCAGAAGCACAAGGACAACCCCGACTTCGCCCTTATAGCAATCGACCGCGACGAGCCGCTCGAGACAGTGCTTAAATTTGCCGAGACAACCAAGATAACCTACCCTATCGGCCTCGATCCGGGCGCTGACATATTCGCGAAATTCGCGCTCCGAGATTCCGGCATCACGCGCAACGTGCTGCTCGACAGAGACGGCAGGATAATAAAACGTACGCGACTTTACAACGAGACGGAGTTCGCCTCACTCGTGGAGGCAATCAACAAGGAATTGGAGAAAAAGTAAAAAGAACAGGCATCAAATATGTCTTCGAAATGCAGATGCGGAATCTTTCAATTCAAAGATCAAGTTATCCAGTGCAGCATTTTGAGGTACAGCTGACAACGGACTCTTTTTGTCATATAAGCACATTTCTATAAAATAATTGGGGAAAACCGTTAAGAAGTTAAAAAAAACGAAAAATAAGTTGTCCCTTGGTTTATTATTTCCTATTTTTGCATGGTAAACATTAAACCTTAAACAATTATGATTGAATTTTTATCATTAATATTAATTATTTTCGGAGTTTTGCAAATTATCCTCTTCTTTAAAATATGGGGTATGACAAACGACGTGAAGGAGTTGAAAAATCATTTTTGTAGTATTAAGCAACAGAACCACGCCACGGCTGAACGTATAGACAATAAACCTGAATGGGAAATTGAGAATTACGACAAGCGGCTTGATACCATTGTTCCTGGGGACAAGGTTGCCATTCCCGGTGGGAAAGAGGTCATTGTAGACTCCATTGACGGGAACAGGCTGTTTTGCAAGACTGGCGCTTTGTCGGGATATAAATATTTCAAGAAAAGCGAAGTGAAATATATAGAAAAATGAATCCTGAGCCGCTCGGCTCTGCCGCTTGACTTGTTCAAGAACTTTTTGTTGCTCAGGTACTTAAAAAGTTTAATTTATAATAGTGTTGCGGAATTAAGGATACAATAAATTTAAGTCAAAGAAAAATAGAACGTACCATGAAAAGAAAGAGTGTACCACTGCTCCTCGTGATGGGGCTATTTTTTGCCTTAAACTCAAATCCGATAGCGGCTCAAAAACAGAAGAAATCCCAGCTTGCAAAAGAGGGACGTACTATCGAAGAGGTTGTTCCCAATGGTTGGGATATACAATCTGCTACAGGGGACCTCAATAAGGATGGAATAGAGGATTTTGTCTTGATTGTCCGCCCCAATGACCCTGCACACATCAAGACGAGAGACGACGATTTTCAGTACAATTTCAATCCTCTGTTCCTTGCTGTCTATTTTGGATCGCCCTCCGGAGTATACAAGAGGTTCAAGGTGTGGCACGATACCGTTAGAGGTCGAGAGGATGAGTACACAGATATAACAAATGAACTCTCCATTACGCCTAAAGGGGCAATAGACATAACCGTATCTTCGTGGTCAAGTATGGGAACAGCCGGTACGGGTGGCACGACCTATAGATACAGATTTCAATCGGGAGATTTTTACCTTATTGGCGAAGAATCTAGTTGGCTAAATCGTATGACCGGAGAAGGGGAGAGTACTAGTATCAACTATCTTACCGGACAAAAGGAGATCACCACGGGGAATATGATGGAAGAGAAATATCTGAAAACCAAGAAGGTCAAGATTAAGAAAGAGCCTCTTCGTCTCTTGGGGTCATTCCAGATGTAAGACTATAAGAGAGAAGCTCTCTCTCAGAGTGGGAACAAACTTTCCGAGTTTATAGAGCAACGCAGAGCGGAGATATGAAAAAGTCTTCGCTCTGTTTTATTATGAGGAGCCCCTATCTGAGAAGTAGATATCCTGCCATTCTCCTAATTTTTCTACGCGAAAGTCTTTGTGGAATCTGTAGTATTTCTTTTGCTTCGGACAGGGTTATTATGCTCGTTTAAGTTTTACCGTAAGCATCCAATATTAGCCGTCTTTCATAATAACAAACAACCCTTATATGTCTGGTAGCATATAAGGGTTGTTTGTTATTTGAAGTTTGAAGGTA
>QWCK01006196.1_pt1 | contig 28359 bp, 24 predicted proteins | sample 1972571 | NCBI WGS metagenome assembly QWCK01 (sample SAMN09866710, study PRJNA288562) | Human gut metagenome isolate term2_stool, whole genome shotgun sequencing... | isolation source: gut | host: Homo sapiens | place: USA: California | reverse complement strand
GATGATCTGCCGACCGATGACGATGGAGACGATCAGGCTGACGATGACGGCAAAGGTGGCGCGGGTGCTGACGTAATTGAATACCGCCGACCAGCGGAGGTTTTGCTCAGCAAAGTAGTCAAAGAGGTAGTACAGCATAGGCTACTCGCTCCTTCGCTCCTCGTCCTCAAAGACGCGGTGCACCTCCTCCACGTCGCTGAAGTGGTGCCGCACCCCATTGATCTCCTGGTAGGTCTCGTGGCCCTTGCCGGCGATGAGGATGATGTCTCCCGGCTGAGCCATGGTGCAGGCGGTGCGGATCGCCTCCCGCCGGTCCACAAGCCTGAGCGTGGAGGAGAGCTGCTCCTGAGAGAGTCCCTCGCAGAGGTCGTCGAGGATCTGTCGCGGGTCCTCGTCGCGGGGGTTGTCTGACGTGAGGATCAGCAGGTCGGAGTACTTCGCTGCGGTGGCGGCCATGATCGGTCGCTTGCCCTTGTCGCGGTGCCCTCCCGCTCCCACGACCGTGATGACGCGTCCGTGGTGGACTCGCTGCAGGTCGGTGAGCGTGGTGAGGACGTTGTCCAGCGCATCAGGCGTGTGGGCAAAGTCGACCACGGCATAGTATCCCCGCTTGGAGGCAAGGGTCTGGAAGCGTCCCGTCACCGCTGTCAGGGTGCTGATCTGGCGGAGGGTCTCCTCCTTGGGTGCCCCGAGCAGTCGCGCCGTGCCGTAGACGGCGAGGAGGTTGTAGGCATTGAAGGCACCGACCAGCCGCACAGAGATCTCCTCCCCGTCGATGATCAGATCCGTCCCGTCGAGATGCTCCTCGAGGAGCCGTCCCTTATAGTCGGCACTCCGCTTGAGCGCGTAGGTGTGGACCTGGGCGCGAGTGTTCTGCACCATCACCATCCCATTCGTCTCGTCGAGGTTGGTTAGGGCAAAGGCTTCCGCTGGCAGTTCGTCAAAGAAGATCTGCTTGGCTCGGAGGTAATTGGCAAAGGTCTTATGGTAGTCGAGGTGATCCCTCGTGAGATTCGTGAAGATCCCACCGGCGAAGGTGGTTCCACCGATCCGGTGCTGGTGGATTGCAATGGACGAGACCTCCATAAAGGCGTAGCTGCAGCCCGCCTCCACCATCTCGTGGAGGTATCTCTGGAGCGTCAATGCATCGGGAGTGGTGAGGTGACTCGGTGTCGTCTCATCGTCGATGCGGACGCAGACGGTGGAGATCAGCCCGACCCGGTAGCCCAGCTTGCGGAAGAGCCGATCTCGATGCTGTCCTCCCCGGCGATCAGCTCGTGGGGGACGCCCCGCATGATTTTACTGAGTTTCATTACCTATTGTGAGATAAAGTGATGATTTAATTCTTAGGCTCCCCCAGGGTGAGACGGATCGCTCCCCCACCCTTCAGTGCCGTACCGGGAGAGAGAGACTGGTGGGTGATGTACCCTCCCCGACCGCTGCAGCTGACCTTCAGCCCGAGAGTCTCGCAGAGGTAGAGCGCATCGGAGGTGGCCATGCCGACGACGTTGGGCATCGTATTCATCCGGATGCTCAGGTCGCTGAGGCGCCGGAGACTGTCCTCGGCATGATAGCCGACCCAGTCGGCGCTCCCCTTGGGCCGCTTGACCCCCGTCACGTGAGCCGCCTGCTCCACGCCGCTGCGTAGTCCTCCGCCCATGACGTGGGTAAAGACGGCTGTCGAGTCGTTCTGCACTTCGCCTAAGCGGATCTTATGCTGCGTGGCGCTCACCTGCTCGGCAATGCTGCGGATCACCGCCCCGGGAGAGAGGGAGATATTGCCCTTATAGGGCGCATTGATCACCACCATACAGGAGTACTTCGGCTTCTCGGCAGGGAAGTAGGCGGCAAAGGAGTAGCGGTGGCGGTTATTCATATACCGCCCCGCCGCATCAATGCACTGGGCGGTACCGGACTTACCGGAGACGGTCACGTTGGGCGTATTGATCCGCTTCCCCGTTCCCTGGATCACCACGCCCCTTAGGATGCTCTGCAGGGAGTCTATCGCCGCCCGCCCGGCGATCTGCTTATTGATCACCTCCGGCTCGCGCTCGTAGTAGGTGCCGCCCTCGCCGGTGACGCGAGAGACGAGATAGGGCTCCATCATCTTACCGCCATTGGCGACGGCATTGAAGAAGCGGAGCGTATAGATCGGAGGCATCTGGACACTGTAGCCAAAGGAGACCCACGGCAGGGTCCCCGGTCCCCAGTCCTTGATGTCCGCCACGCGGGCGACGGCGGTGCCGGGGATCTCCAGACGAATGGGAGAGAAAATATTCATTCCCATCAGCTTATTGTAGAAGTCCTCCGGCCGCTTCTCAAATCCCTTGAGCACTATCTTGGCAACGCCGATATTGGAGGACTGATACATCGCCTCCCGCACCGTGACGCGACCGAAGCCTCCCCCCTTCCAGTCCACGATCGTCAGCCCCTTGCGATAGGTGTAGCGCCCGCTGCCGGTGTCGACGGTGTCGCTCGGTGAGACGTAGCCCTCATCGAGTGCGGCGAGCATGGAGATAGCCTTGAAGGTCGATCCCGGCTCCAGCAGATCTGCCAGCGCGTGATTGGTTCGCTCGATGTAGTGTCCCTCGCCCGCCATGTCGAGATTGGAGAGCGCCTTGATCTGCCCCGTCGCCACCTCCATGACGATGGCGCAAGCCCAGGTGCCGCCATACTCCTCGAGGGCGCTGCGGAGGGCTCGCTCGGTGATGTCCTGTATGGTGACGTTGATCGTCGTGTAGACGCTCATGCCATTGGTCGGCAGCTTGATCGGGTCGCGGATCCAGCGTGGGGGGACAAAGATGAAGGCGTCCAGTCCCTGCTTCCCGCAGAGAACGGAGTCGAAGGCGAGTTCCAGACCGCTATTGCCGTGCGTGATGCCGAGGCTGTCGGGGTCGCGCCGGAGACTGCCGATGGTTCGCTGGGCAAGCGAACCGTAGGGTCGGATGCGGCGGATGTATCGGGAGGTGGTGAAGCCGGAGACATTCCGATTGCGGGTGCGGAGGTAGGGCATCCGAAGCATCTCCTGCAGCTCGCTGTGGGTCACCTCGCGGGTGGCGACGCGCCAGGAGCGGCTCCGCTTACTGTACCCCTGCATCAGATGCTGTCGGTAGCTGGCGGCGGAGCGGTCCTTGAGGAGTCGGGAGAGGTGGTAGGCGAGGCTGTCTACATTATTAGTAAAGAGGCTGTCCACAAAGCCTCCCGCGCGGAAGTCTATGCGGGTGTCGTAGTAAGGGACGCTGATCGCCAGCGGGTGGTCCTCGTCGGAGTAGATATTGCCCCGGAGCGGCTGCGAGGGCTGATTGGCGCGGCGCATGTTGGCATTGAGCTTACTCCACGCCGGAGCGTCGGTGGTCGCCGTCATCAGCGTCTTGCCAAATATGATCAGACCCACCACCAGGAGCGCCCCACCGATCAGCATATAGGTCCGGTAGGACTGTCGCAGTCTGTGTCTCTTCTGCCGCTCCTGCTTGGATAGCTTCTGCTCTGTCTCTTCCACCATTTATATCGCCTCTCCCACCGGCTATCGGTCGATGATGATGGGAGGATTCTTAGGGATGGAGATCTCCAGTCCTTCCTCACTTACGCGGCTCTCTATGGCGGACAGGCGCCTCGCACCCATCAGCGTCGACGAGGTGGATACGTACTCCATCCTCAGCTCGGTGATCTCGCGATCCAGTCGGTCGACCTTGCTCTTCTGCCGCAGGCTGTGGTACGAATTGAAGATACTGACGAGGCAGAAGAGTGCCACCGCCACCACCCATCTCAGGGTCCGCGTGTTCATCGAGCGAACCAAGTACTTCCCCTCCCAGAAGTCGCCTAAGCGATCCAGGAAGGTCTGACGATTGAGCTTAAACTTGGGCTTCTTCTGCCGATTCCTCTCCATCTTATTCTACTTTGAGCAAAGGTACCGATTTCACTTCATAATATGCTCCGCAAGTTTTGCCCAAAATGCCTTGCCAACTAATACCGGTATTAGTGCAGACTATTACCGGTATTAGTGAAATCTATTATCGGGTTTAGTCGCAACTAAACCCGATAATAGATCCAGGCTGAGGAATACTTGTTTGAATACAATATTCTTAGTGATAAAAGGCTGAAGCTCTGGATAAGCTCTCAGAGGTCTCTCATCCGAAGGCGCTATAGTGGTTAATTGATTACACTATTCGGACAGCAATGATTTTCAAATACTCACATTCGCCCCCTTTGTCACTCACCCCGCTTCTTTATGCCTCTTTTTGCCTGTTTGTTTAGAGCCGATATGGTCTCAAGGTAGGCTTTCTCTACGTCGTCTAAGGTCTTAGCTTTGTACTTGCGGTACTCACTTAGCGCTTTTGTCTCCATTTGCTTATGGGAGATTGAGCCAGCGCTGTCCAAAACTTTTCTACCAGTGGTGGAGAGAATGCGATCAAGCTCATCCACATAGTTTTGCATGGTCATAGGGCGTTGCTCTATGGCATTGAGTTCTGCCAAGTCAAAGTATGCTGATACAAGGTTGTTCATCACTTTGAGTTCTTGCTCGGAAAGGTAGTTTTTAGCTATCAACGCTTCGGCTTGTGTCGGCTGGCTACCTTTGAAGTTTGTCATCCCAGTAAAGGGTTTATCGCTGTCCACTCTATAGTATATCACCTCGCTAGCGGTATTTCCGTGAGCTGCAAAGTGAAGTTTGTTCTGAACTATCTTAAAGAAGGCAATACTCTTGCTACTCTTCGGGTCGTAATCAATAGCTGTGGCGTACAGGTCTAGCACTTGCCTGTACATCACCTTTTCACTGCTACGGATATCACGAATGCGATCGAGCAGCTCCTTCCAGTAATTTCCACCCCCAAGATTTTTTAGGCGATCATCATTGAGTGCAAACCCCTTGATGAGATACTCCTTCAGGACCTTGGTAGCCCAGATGCGGAAGTGCGTACCACGCAAGGACTTCACACGATAGCCTACTGAAATAATCACATCGAGATTGTAAAACTCCACATCTCGAGAAACCATTCGATCTCCCTCAGATTGAACTGTTGCAAATTTTGCAACAGTTGAACTTTTCTCTAGCTCCCCCTCTTCAAAGATGTTTTTGATATGCCTTGAAATAGTAGACTTATCTCGGTCAAATAGCTCCGCCATCTGGCTGAGAGACAGCCAGACAGTATCGCCTTCAAGCTGAACCGATAGCTCAGCAAGTCCATCAACACTTCTATATATGATTACTTCGCCTTTATTCATTGCTGTTGTAGTGACTTCCACAAAGTGAGACCTACACTTCTCCATTCAAAAATACCGAATTTCTATCACACAGGGAGAAGTGGTAGTCTAAAATTTCAAGTACACATGAAAATTCTCCCTCAGAGACAATAATTTCAAGCAGACTTGAAATTTTTTAACGGGTTATTTCATGCGTTTGCCTTTATGAGACCTTTGAATAGGACTACGCCTCGCTGATGCGCTGGTCTCGGAAGTGGTGCCAGGCCGCCTCCGCCTGAGCGCGAAGCATCGTCAGACCATTGGCTATGCGGCAGCCGTGCGCCTGCCCCTCTGCGAGGAAGGGGGTCACCTCCGGCTCGTAGGAGAGGTCGATGAGCAGCTGACCCGGGTGGAGTGCGTCGTAGGGTAGGGGAGGCTTGGCACCGGGGTACTTGGCGCTGCCGAGCGGGGTCGCATGTACGATCAGCGGGGTGTGGGCGAGCTGCTCCGGGGTCAGCTTATCGTAGGTGAGTCCGCGGCTCCTCGATACCGTCTCGGAGGGGATGCCCAGCTGCTCGAGCGCCACCCGGACAGCACAGGAGGCACCACCACTGCCGAGGATCAGGGCGGAGGAGGGTAGGAGACCGGCGCCGATCTCCTCTCGGAGTGAGGCGGCAAAGCCCTCCACATCGGTATTGTAGCCGGTGAGGAGCCCCTCCCGGCAGGTGACACAATTGACCGCACCTACCGCCGTCGCGAGCCGATCGAGCCGGTCGAGGTAGGGGATGACGGCGGTCTTGTAGGGTGTGGTGACGTTGAATCCGTCCCAGTGGGCGGTCCGGCGGACTTCGGAGACAAAGGGCTCCACCTCGGGACGATCGATGAGCCGGTAGGTGGAGCCGATGAGTCCCTCGCGGCGGAAGATTTCTGCAAAGAGCACCGGCGACCGACTGTAGCCGATGTCGCGTCCGAGTAGGCCGAGGTGGTAGACTTTTTTCATCACCTTTCCGGAGCGATTACGACTTTACCTCACCCCAACTGCTGCGGTCGAGCTTGCGGTAATTGACCGCCTCGCCGATGTGGTGCGTCAGCACCTCGGGCGATCCCTCCAGGTCGGCGATGGTGCGCGATACCTTGAGGATCCGGTCGTAGGCGCGCGCCGAGAGACCGTAGTGGTCCATGGCGCGGCGGAGGAGCTCCCGCCCGGCGGAGTCGATGTGGATGTATTCCTTCATCAGAGCGGGGGTCATCTGGGCGTTGGTGTAGATGCCGGGGATATCCCTATAGCGTGCCGACTGTATCGCCCGCGCCCGTAGCACTCGCTCACGGATCACGGCGCTCGACTCGCCCGGCTCTCGCGACGAGAGCGCCTCGAAGGGTACCGGCACGATCTCCACCTGGATGTCGATGCGGTCGAGTAGGGGACCGGAGAGGCGTCCGAGGTAGGCGGAGATCTGCCCGGGGAGGCAGGTGCAGTCCTTCGCCGGGTTATTGTAGTTGCCGCAGGGGCAGGGATTCATCGATGCCACGAGCATAAATGAGGCGGGGAAGGTGATCGTCCCGCGAGCTCGTGAGACGGTGACGATCCTATCCTCGAGCGGCTGACGAAGCACCTCCAGCACGTGGCGGGAGAATTCCGGCAGTTCGTCTAAGAAGAGCACCCCATTGTGCGCCAGCGAGATCTCGCCGGGCTTGGGGTAGGTGCCGCCGCCCACGAGAGCGACGCCCGAGGTGGTGTGGTGGGGGGAGCGGAAGGGTCGCTGCGTCATCAGCCCGCTGTCGGGAGGCAGCACACCGGCGACGGAGTGGATCATCGTCGTCTCGATGGCCTCATCTTTCGTCAGCGGAGGGAGGATCGCCGGGAGCCGCTTCGCCATCATCGACTTGCCGCTGCCGGGCGCACCGACCATGAGGATATTGTGATTGCCTGCCGCAGCCACCTCCATGGCGCGCCGCACCTCCTCCTGTCCCTTTACGTCCGCAAAGTCGAGCATGCTGTCTATCGAGGTGACGAAGTCCGACTCTGAGGTGTGGTCGGTCACCACGTCCAGTGTCCCGGTGCCGGAGACGAAGGAAAGCACCTGCGTGAGCGTGTCGGCGGCGTAGACGGTCAGCCCATCGACGACAGCCGCCTCGCGAGCGTTGGCACGGGGGACGATGATGGCGCGGAAGCCCTCCCGCACCGCATTGATCGCCATCGGGAGTATGCCGTGGATCGGCTGTATCTGACCGTCGAGTGAGAGCTCCCCCATCACCACCACGCGCTCCAGTGGGGAGAGATCCAGGGGACACATCAGTCCGGCGAGGACGACAGCTAACGGCAGGTCGTAGGCGGCGCCCTCCTTCCGGATGTCGGCGGGGGACATATTGATGATGTAGCGCCGCCGCTTCCAGGCGATGCCGGACTCTAAGAGTGCCGCCTCGACCCGCTCCCGACTCTCCTTGACCGCCGTATCGGGCAGCCCGACGAGCGTGTAGCGCACGCCGTCCTGGCACTGCGCCTCTATGGTGATCGTGGTGGCGGAGAGTCCGTTGACCGCTTGGCCGTAGATCTTGGCGAGAGCGTGTGAGGGACCTCTCTCTGCCTCTTCTTGATCGCCGGGGTAGCTGAGGTCGTCCGATAGTTCGATCATTTTCTCTTACTCTTCTTCAGGGGAATGGTGTCGTGGGCGAGGATGTACCGGGTCAGCTCGGGGAGGTCCGAGGGGCGATCGATGACGCTCATCAGCGTGTCTACGACGAAGTAGGCGGGGAGCGTCTCCGCCCGGAGGTTGGTGGCGAGGGTAGACGCCTCGCCGATGCTGTCGCTGACGATGAGCGTCCGGCGGTCGGGCTTGGGGAGGAAGGGCGCACTCTTTCCCTGACCGATCAGGAGGAGGATGCTCTTGACGCCGAGGCTGTCGGCGGTGTGGTAGAAGGGGCGGAGCAGCGTGCTGTCCAGGTCGCTCTCCCTGAGCGCCAGTACCGCCATGAAGTGATCGGGCTTGATGAAGTCCTTGGTGATCCTTTGCTCCGCGCCAAACCAGTCGGGGAAGCGGCTCACTCCGGTCTCGCGACTCAGCCCGAGGGCACTCATGAGATCGGAGTGGCTGTATCGCGCCGTGGAGAGCAGTCTCTCGAGGAGCGACCGCTCCTGATCGGGGTAGCGCCGCAGCCCATCGAGGGCGTAGAAGAGACTGAGTCGGCGACCGCTCATCCGCCCATAGAAGTCCCTCAGGTCTGGAGTGATGCTGTCCCCCGCCTCGGTGATCAGACGCTGCCACTCCATCACCTCATCGGCGTAGCGCGCTCCCTCGATCTTACCGGGGCGGTACTTCAGCTTGGTGGTGTCGGGGATCAGGACCGTCTCCATCAGTCCGGTGGTGTCGGTGAGGACAAGGAAGTCCAGCGTGTCACGGTCGTAGCGCGCCTTATACTTCCCATCGATCGTGTCTATCCTCATGGAGGTAGTGCCGTAGGTGTAGAGCAGCGCCGGCTGCGTACCGGGACGGAGGTCGACGGTGAGGGGACTGCCGGCCCGGTCCTTGCGACCACAGCCGACGAGGATCAGCAGCAGGGTGGTGAGTAGAAGGAGAAAGGGCTTACTTTGCCTCATAAGACTGTAGGGTGATGGTGTCGTAGATCAGTGCTCGCTCCCAGTCGGGGATGTCGTACTTATCGAGCAGGGCGAGAGGCTCCCGGAGTCGGTCCGGACCGATCTCCCCTCGGCGAAGAGCGTTGGAGAGGAGCGCGATGCCCTCTGTCCGCTCTCCTGTGGCAATACGAGCGACCCCCTCGTAGAGCGGAAGGGATGAGGAGCGGGCACGCTTCACTGCCTCCGCCGCCTGACCCGCCTCGAGGAGTAGGGCGCAGAGCGTCTCGGAGATCTCCTTATCCTCCCCGTCGGCGAGGAAGTCCGCTTTGTAGGCCGCCTGGAGTGTCTCCTCCAGTCCTCCCCGCTCTCTCAGTAGCCGGACCCGCTCCGCTACCAGCCGGATCCTCCCCGTACCCTCCACTTGATCCTCCGCCTGACGGATGAAGTCGATGGCGTCGCTCTTCCGACCCAGTTTCACTAAGAGTGAGACCACCCTCTCTGCCGTGCCGCTTCGCATACCCTCCTCGCGGATCGCCTCCTCCAGGGCGTGGAGCGCCTCCTCGTCCCTATCGTCCATCATGCAGACCACCGCTATGCCGCGCCACACCTCACCGGAGTGGCTCCCATAGTCCCGCTGCGATCGCTCGTAGAGCCTCCCCGCCGAGCCGTAGTGACCATCGTGCGCCACCCGCAGGGCGAGGTCGCAGAGCTGATCCTCGGTGTAGAGGTCTGCCGCCCGGGTGAAGGGTCCGTCGAGGACGAATGGATGTCCCTCGAAGGGACTGATGAAGTCGCTCGCGTCGCTGTAGAGCGTGTAGAAGCGGTAGGCTCCGAAGAGGAAGTCCCTCATCTGCTCCCGCAGCGTCATCGGCTCGCTCTCCCCGAGGGAGACCCCTGCCGGTAGGTCCATCTGGGGGATCATACGGTCCAGACCTGGGATGAGGGAGAAGGAGTAGCGGTCGGAGGAGACCAGTCGCCGACCACCGAAGAGTGCCGTCCCCCAGTCGGCCAGCATCCTCACATTCCCCTCGATCAGGTCAGGGTGGGTCGGGATATAGGGGTAAAACCAATGTGCAGGGCTGCTGAAGAAGGGGAAGACCTTAAGATTCTTCACCGACGAGTACTCCATATCGAAGCGGTCCTTCTGCATGTCCCCCAGTCGTCCCATCGCATCGGCGAGGAGGCTCTCTATCTGACCGTCCTGGTGCTCGTCGAGGCTGTGGTAGAAGTTCTGCACCTGATCCTCCATCGTCGCCCCCGGCATACCGCGCAGGTGCTCCCCGAGTCCCTGCAGCTTCGGCAGCACCTCCTCCGTAAAGATTCGGTCGTTCCGCTCCGTGGAGTAGGTATTGTAGAGCTCCTCCACCGCCATATGGAGCTCCTCCCGCAGCCGACGCAGGGCAGCGAGACCACGCTCCGCCAGCTCCGGATAGAGCCTCACGATCTCGCTCTGATGCCGTCGCCCGCCCATCAGCAGTGCGGGTAGGGCGATCGCCACATCCGCCGGCTCGCGATCCTCCAGCACCTCGATGAGGAGAAGGACCTTGGCGGGATCAAACTCCTCACACAGCCCGACAAAGAGCCCTGAGAGAATGATCCGCCGCTCAATGCCGTCAGTGGACCGTCGGATCGCCTCACAGTCCGCCTCCGTCAGCCGGTCGGTCGCCCAGAGGTAGTCGAAGAGCCGATCCAGTCGGTCGAAGTACCCCGACTCCCGCCGCATCAGCGGACGCCTCAGATCCTCTGCAAAGTCGTACCCCTCCCCCAGCCGCTCCCTCACGGCAATGCAGCTGTAGGGCAGCCGCACATTGATCTCCTGCTCTCGCCGTATCAGCGCCATCAGCTCACGCCCGATCTTACGTAGGATCTCATCCCGAGAGGGATCCTCCGCCCCTCGTGCGTAGTAGCTGCAGAGGAGCCGGTAGGTCTCGCTCAGCTGCTCGAGCCGGCTCTTCTCCGGCAGAGAGCCCTCGCTCAGCATCCTGAGGGCGAGGGCGTAATTGCCCCGCAAGGTCTCCTCGACGAGGAGCCTGCTTCGGGCATCGGTATAGTCTTTCATCTCGTTCTCCGAGGTGGAGTAGGGGTGTCTCATAGGCAAGGCTTAGGACGTCGTGACGTGAAGGGGATCAAGGTAAAAGAGGAGGCTGCAGGCGAGGAGCAGCAGACCGACGACGATCGTGGCGATGCGGCTGCCCTTTCGCCCAAAGACACGGAGCCAGATCTGGGCCTGAGGATTGGAGAAAAACCACTCTCTGTTAGCGATACCGACCCAGAGGGCCAGCAGCCCGGGGAGGACAAACATCCCCACCACCGCGATCTCTATCAGCAGCCTGGCGGTCATAGGAGCGCTCAGTCGACGGTGAGACGGCGCGCCCGTCCGTCGTCGATGATCTCAATATGGAGTGTCAGAGACTCCTCGTCGAGGAGCGGCGTCACCACCTCCGGCCACTCGATGAAGCAGTACTCGCCGCTCTCTATGTACTCCTCGAGGCCGATGCGGTAGGCACCCGCCAAGTCATCGAGCCGGTAGCAGTCGATGTGGTAGACGGCGCGGTCGTCCTCGGTGTGGTACCGTCGTCTTGCCCGCCCCCATAGGTGCATCAAAGGCCCAGACCCGGTGGTCTCCAAACTTCTCTAAGAGCTCCTCCGCCACCTCAGGCAGCCGGTCGAGTGTATAGGTGATGTCGTACTTCATATCGGAATCATTCTCTTCCCACAAAAGTAGCCATTTCCACACTATTCTCCCTCATCATCCGGCGGTCCCTAGCACCTGCCTTCCGGCGCGTGTCAGACTAATGTCGGTCTGAGTGAAATCTATTACCGGTAAAAGAAAGAACTATTACCGGTATTAGTCGACACTATTACCGGTAATAGATTTGCCTCAGGTCAATGGCCGAAAATGACCACTGAAATGTGAGGTATATAATAATGTGTGTGAAGTTATAGAGAGCGAAGGTCTGCCCAGACGGTGTCGCAGGGAGATAGCCAGAGAAGTAGTGTGCTATTGTTGCTTTGCTGGGAGTCGGACCTTATTGCTTACGGGGGAGGAGCACCCGGTCGGGGGCGTCCGGCAGAGGATCGAAGGGGGAGGTGTAGACGACGACGGTGCCGGGGACGAGGGAGAGCATATCGGTGAGGACCGCTGCCGCTTCGCTCCGAGCACGAGAGAGATTCTCGGCCGAGGAGACGCGTCGTCGCGCTTCCTCCACAGCCTTGAGTCGCATCTCATTCTCCTGCGTCGTCGAGAGGTGTGGTCCGATGAGATTGGTCCCGAAGTCACGGCTCCAGACATCGACGAGGACGAAGCCGCGGGTCTCGTCCTCCAGGACCGCCACCTCAGGCTGAGGCAGTCGGACAAAGAGCGTGTCGCCATGCTGCACCGCCGCCAGTCGCTCCACGTCGAAGTAGATCCTCGTCCGGTAGTGTCCCACGCCGAAGGCCTCCGTTCGTCCGGTACGGTACCGGACCGGCACCACCTCCTCGCTCTCCAGCACGGTCACCCGCAGCACATCGGTAATGTCGGTGATGACGGTGTCGTAGAGGTGGGAGAGCCGGGTCCGCTCCTTTGCTCTCTCTCCCCGGAGGAGCAGGACGGCTCCGATGATCAGGAGGAGAAGCACCGGGATTGCTATGTAAAGCCCTTTTCGCTGCTTACTCATGGCGGTCAAATGCTATGTGAACCATCTCGTAGCCTCGAGCATGGAGCAGGCCGCTGAAGTAGGCAGTCGCCTGACGCTCCCCCCTGCGGCAGAGCAGATCATAGGTGGCACTGCCCGAGCGCAGCCGTGCAGTGGTTCGCCGGGATGCTTCATCCTGCAGCTTCTTTCGTTCCTCAGAGGTGATGGGCCTCTTGGTGCCTGTAACCCGCTCGTGGAGCACCTCGAGCGTGGGAGAGCGGCCGGCGAGCTTCACCTCCACAGGCGGCAGGGTGAGCCAGACCTTCTTCCCCTCCACTCGCACTTTATCTGTACTGAGCCGGCTCAGATCCAGGTAAGCGATGGCGGTGTGGGTAAAGGAGTAGACGCCGATGCGGTCGCCGGGACGGAGGAGATTATCGACATAGTCCGCCGCCTCGCTGAGTGAGCGGATGCCCTCGATCGTGGTGCCGCTGCCGCGGATGACGAAGCTCTCCGTCAGCTCCATCTCCGTCAGCTCAAAGTGCTGGACAGAGCGGATCTCGCCGAGGATCACCTCCTCGTCCGGGGTGCCCTCACCGCATCCGGCAAGGAAGAGGAGAAGGAGGAGAAGCGAGAGCCTACTTTTTTTCATCATCACCAGGGACAGGAAGCTTCTCTCTGAGGGAGCAGACGAAGAAGAGGACCATCGATGTGATCTCGATGATCAGCCAGGTGGTGAGCTGGAAGTCGGGGACGTAGATAGGATTGAAGACCGTACCGACGCCCAGCATCAGGATCGCGAGGAGACTGATCCTCGGCTTATCCATCAGCCGCTTGTAGACGTAGTAGAGCGCAATGCCGCAGATCAGCAGGTGCATCAGGTGCATCACCCACGGCAGCCCGCCGTCAGGCATATCCAGCCGGTCGCCTCTCACCCTCAGGAAGAGCGAGATCAGGCAGGCAAGCGACCCGACGGTATAGAAAAACTTATTATTCATATCCATCGACAAAGGTACCAACTCCCCCGCAGGCACAAAAGAGAGACGTCCGCAAAGAGCATTACTCCTCACGGACGCCTCGTCAGTGATAATAGCGATCAGATAGTATAGGAGAGACCGAGAGACAGTGTACCTCTCTGTTGCATATCAGGACTGTAGGTATAGGCTGTCTGGAGAAAGAGACCCTTGTAGTGAGCCCCGACACCTGCGCTATAGATCATATGTCTCATCTGCACGGAGGCACCTATGCGTAGAGAGATCATCTGACGCCAGAGATACTCACCACCCACGCCCCCATATAGTCCATAGTAGGGGCGGAGGTGATAAAAATACCCTCCGGACAGAGCCAAGCCAAGAGTGTGGTCATCGGTCAGTGCGGTATGCAGACCGGCTCGGAGCGCAAGTGCAGAGGGGAGACTGACCTTGCCCCTCACATCTGTGCTGCCGCCTGACGTCCGTCCTCTGTACGAGAGCTTAGGACCGATATTATCAAGAGAGAGAGCCATCGTACTATAGACGACTTGGTCATCCACCAGTCGGAAGTTATCCTCATAGGCAACACCGACAGAGGCTGCCACACCTCGTGCTGTCACGCCAACACTACTCATAAGGTAAGAGCCGCGTATGTACCCACTGAGCTTTCGGCTAAGCGCCATTGCGATAGCGAGATCCACACTCCCCTCTGAAGGGGTGAAATGCCCAAACACATTGCCGGTCTCGCTTGTCAGTTCTACAGGTAAGCTTCTCCTTACCCTCCCTCCGAGAGAAATGTCAAGGCCTCTGCGTATACGGTAGCATCCGGCAAAGCTATGTGTCGCTCCTGAGGCATTCTTAGTTAATGGTATCGCTACCACGCTATAGGAAGCAGACCACTTCTCGATGCCGTTAAGAGAAAGTGTAGGGAGCGAGTAGAGCGGCTGACTCGGTGATAGTGAGGTGTTTCCGCCCATAGCAATGCTTGCCACATCGGTACTCTCTGAAGGGAAGCTAAAAACGCTCTCCTGTGCGTCCAGTGTTACCGACAGAGAAGTTGTGAGGAAACAGCAGGCAGCGAGGATCCGAGTACTGCGTACCATATGCTTTATTACTCTTTTCATAGACTTAGTTCTTCACAATGGGCTTACTATATGTCTTGCTGTCAGCTGTGATCACCAAGGTGTAGCGACCTATAGCGAGGTGAGACGTATCAATCCTGACTACCCTGTCACTATTCTCTCGGACAGTGACATACTGCTGAAGTACCTCTTGACCGGCAGATGAGATCAGAGCAATCTTCGCTAAATAGATATCCTCAGACAGCTCCACCACAACGTGATCATAGCAGGGAATAGGATACACTCTGTAGGCCGGTTCGTCCGGTACGATATCCACTGTAAGTGGTACCCTCACAAAAGCTCCCTTGGCATCCTTTGCGGTCACCTCTAGATGAGCTTTCCCGAATACCAGCCCTTTGAGCTTAAGCACTGAACCACTCAGATCAATACCTATCAGCTGAGGAGAGTAGGACTTGACCTCATAAGAGACAGCATCACCCTCCGGATCAGAAAAATACTGTCTCAGATCCAGCTCTACGGATGTCCCCAGACCCTTAAGACGGATGAGCGAAGGCTCCTTTACGACGAGAGGAGACTTATTCTGTGCTATCTCGTAGGGGATCGACACCATCGTCTCCTCATATCCGTCTGATACGACAAGTATGAGTGAGTACTGTCCCTCTCCTCGGAGGCGTCTGAAGGTTATTTCTAACGCATCTCCATCTCGATGACACATTGCAGCCTCCGCATCTCCTGACAACCGGTAGGTCCAGTCGTGCCCGTCGGGATCTGTTATGCTTAGTCTTAGTGTAATAGGGGTAGCATCAGTAAGGAAGACCGGCTGTATTCCCTTGACAATTGGCTTGTGATTGGCTCGTGTACGAGCGCTGAAGAAGACCGGCTGCCCCTCGTGGTCCCATCTGTCTACCGGGACAAGAGCCAGTGAGTAGGCGTGGTCAAGAAGTAAGCCCTTCAGAGTGTAGACCACCTCATCCCCAGCCTTGTACTTAGCAGCCTTGACCTCCACGGTCTTGCCGCCTCCCATCCGAGAGGCGTCCGAGAAGGGTTTCTCACTATAATAGAGGTTGTACGAGAGTGCTGTCCCGTCATCCTCATCAGTCACTGCTGGGAAGTGAATGGTGAGCGAGTCATAGCCCTCATCAACCTTGACCTCCCGTATTGCTTGAGGTGGCAGGTGCCGGTCAACTGCGAGTGCCTTAGTGGCATCGATATAGCCTGCTCCCAGCTTCCCTCTGTACTGGGGATTGATCTCCTCTATGTCGTATGGTCGAAGGGAGTGAAGCAGCCTATGCATAAGCTCCTCATTGGTGAAGCCCTTGCCACCAAACTTAGATGCGATCAAGGCAGCCACGCCGGTCACCAATGGCGCAGCCATAGAGGTCCCCTGCATATACCCATAGAGATCATCCGCAATAGTACTCAAGATAAATGCTGTGGGGTTGCCAAATCGATAGTCTCCACCGGGAGCAGATATGTCTACCCAATCTCCGTGATTGGAGTAAATGGCTCGTACTCCTGTCGGACCATTTGATCCGACGGCGATGACCCTCTTATAGGCCGGAGGCATATAGTAGTACTCCTTATTATCGTTACCGGCAGAGAAGATGACCACTCCGCCTTTCATCGGAGAGGAGGGAAGCTGCTCTCCGGTAACAGGGTCGCACCCTGCGTTGTCGATAAAATAGTCAATCGCCACCTTATAGGACTTAGGAATGGCATCCGGGTCCGGACCTCCACCCATTCCCCAGGAATTGTTGGTGATCACAGCACCATGATCCGCTGCATAAGGAAAGGCATTGGGTGCAGCACGGAGGTTCGCAATGTCCGAGATAATCTCACAGCTCATGATCTTGACACCACTGCCACGAGTCCCATCTCCTCCCGCAACACCTGCGATCCCGATGCCGTTATTGCGCGAGGCTGCGATGACACCCGCCACGTGTGTACCATGATCACCAGGGTCTATCTCAGACTTGTCCTTACTAAAGTTGTACCCATAGAGATCATTCATCTCAGGATTAGGGGAGGGGTTGGTCCAGATATTATCAACCAGATCAGGGTGATCTACCTGTACACCCTCGTCAAGCACGGCAACAATTACCTGATTGTTTCCAGTTTCTTCTTTCCATGCATCCAGCACATTAATGTCGAAGCCGGGTATAAAGCCGGTCTCCTGCCCTCTATTGTAGAGGTACCACTGATCATCAAAACGAGGATCGTTAGGAATGGTAGATGCATCTGTGCCAGATCGTAGAGCTGAGTGGGCGGGCTCTGCTGATCGGATCACACTATTGGATGGAAGAGAGATCACAGGTATTGCCTCGGCGTAGACGATACCATCTATCTCCTTCGCTTCGTCTACAGCGCGCAGAATAGCTCTTGTGGATGTAGGCTTATTATCTGGAGAGAGCGTGATGTCATACCAGAGATGAAGACCTGCTCTCCTCCGACGCTCTCGATAAGCCCCCTCGCCCTCATCGAAAACCCTTGTCACGTCGACCACTCCAAGCCTGTTAATAAAATCCTGTACTTTAGGATTATCAGCACGTAGGGTGCCGTGCTCAAGGGCTGTGGCGAGCTCCTCTGTCACCTCAATACGTATTGCCTCGTGAGAGATCCCATCCTCTACAGGACGCAGACTCTCAGTCTGATCCTTCGGCTCCAGTCCTGACTCGGTCGTGGTGCAGGAGGGAAAGAGGCCAATAAGGAGCGAGGCAAGACAGGGAAGAAATAAATCAGTCTTACTCATAACTCTAATCCTCTTCAAATGGAATATAAAGCATCACGACAAGGGGTTGCCCGGAAAGCACGGTGGCGAAGGAGGTCACTCTGGCACTTACGGCCATTTTCCTAGCACGATTGATATAGAAACGCTCCCAGATATCACCGGTTTGCCGTGTCTCAGTAAAGCCCTCCCTCTGAAGCAGATCCTTAAACTCGTCCGTCATCTTGAATGTCCCCTTGGCGGGCGAGTAGAAGAACTTACTGATATCATATGTGAAGATCCTCATATTGACCAACTTATCGTCCTGGAAGAGATAGTCCCGACCAATATAGGTCTTGTCAAGAACGTCGAAGAAGTAATAGCCACCCTCACGATCAGAGTTCCTATCTGAGTAGGTACCACCGTGTGTGGACTCCCATGCTAGGACCTGCTGACGTGAGAGCCCCATCTCTCCGATGCCGTCAGGCAAGTGGTCAAATGTAGGCATCGGTCCTTGCTGTCTCTTCATAATATTGAAGACCACCATTGGCTCTACAGAGGGTAGCCCATAAGCAAGATTAGCAAAGATCTCGTAGGTGGTACCATTATGGATCACCTTCTTAATAAAGACGCGCTCCATACCGCTGTCTGCCTTGTACTCAAACCCAGCTTCCTCAAGCAGCTTAGTAAACTCATCATCCAGCATTTCAGAAGCGGTCTGACACTGCATTATGACCTCACGTAGATTGCGCCGATCAAAGCTATACTTGATCTCGTAGAATAGAGGGCTCACTGTATGATAGGTATGTGCTCCACCGGAAAGATAACTCGCATTTTGCACCACTCGGCTGTGACGAGCCTCCTCGAAGTCCTTCACCTGCTCCTTGGTAGACTCAGGCGTAAGCAGTGGTAAGAGATAGTAGAGGGTGCCCTCCTGCTGCACATTAAGCTTAATGGACTGATCCTTTGTTCGGACGAAAATAATCCCCGTCCGCGCGGCCCTTTCACTATTCTCCGCCATGGTAATGAGGAGCTTACTACCGAGAGTGACCTTGTCAGCTTTGATCCAGGAAGCCCCTTCTGCAATCTCATAGGACCAGTTAGGATCCTCTGTCAGGACATCCAGAGAGGCTGTGCCACCAAACTGGCTCTCTCGGATCTCTCTTACGCTCCCGCCCCCATCTGGGATCAGGAGAGCCTCGCCTGTGAGATCCAGAGTGCTCTTCTCAGCCATCTGAGTAACATCGATCCTGCGAGATAGCCCTCCTGCAGTGATAAGCACAGAGGTCTGTCGTTGCTCTAGCAGGCTATTGGGGGCTGCCTTCAGGATCACTGTGTTTGCTCTCTGATCGACGACAAGCCATGACGCCTCCGAAATAGCTGTCCACTCAGTCTGATTGGTCTCCACGGCTACCTCCCTCTCACCACCTTGCGTCGGAAAGTCAATGGTGGTGTAGTCCGCCAGCTCCAGAGTGACGGGTGGGACAATCTCTGATGTACATCCAGACAGCACCAGAAGGACTAGTACTAAAGGATAAAAATATCTATTTGTATTCATGACTATCAGCCTCTTTTCTTTGTTTTGAAGGGATAATAGACTACCTCAGAGGTTATGCCATCCTCATCATAGCCAAAGACCACTATCCAGTACTGAAATCCCGGTAGCATCCGCTCATACTTGGAGCTATCCTTGCTCTCCGGTGAGATGATGTACTTCCCCTTTGTCAGGATGGTCTCGTCGTGGATAAGCTTCCACGCACCCATCTCCTTGAGGTCCTCACGCTTGGAGTAAAACTTGCCATAATTATCTCTCACCAATGCTACTACATACTGTAGATCATTCGATGAGGGCTGCACGGTTGCTATGATACCATTCGTAAGTACGTCCTCTACATTGATCTCAAATGTGAGTCCCTTCTTGATCTGTTTCGTTGTGGTGAAGGTGATAAATGAGACGTCACTAGTCTTCTCGCCTTTTTCTGTCAGTCCGTAGGCATAGAAGACATACTCCGTGTCTGGAGTAAGTGTGGTGGCACCCACCTCCTTGGATGGTAGATCCTTCTTTACACCAGTCGAGATCTGACTGCCGAGCACTGTAGTCCACTCTGCTCCTGAGGAGCTGAACCATCTCTTGTCGTACTCAAATATTCCTTCTGCGCCCCCATTACTTTCCCAGTTTTCCTTGTCAGTCACAGAAGCGTAGTAGCTCATATCGGTCTCGGACGGGATGATGTCAAAAAGACCCGTAACGGCATGGAGGTCATGCGCCTTGAGCTCAAAGGTCAGTGCCTTCTGGGGTGCAGTGACAGTGACCATACAGGAAGCAGAAACACCTCCAATACTAGCTGTGATCTCAGCCTCGCCGGCAGAAATTGCTGTCACGATGCCACCTGTGACAGTAGCAATACTCTCACTGGAGCTACTCCACACGATGTTCTCTACCGGGAGTGTGGTGGGTGCCAGGGTCGCAGTCAGGGTAAATTGCTCCCCCACGACGAGAGACTTTGTTTGCTCGCTTAGCGTTATCTTGGTCTCCGGTGGGGTAACAGTACCACCGCCTGTTGTCCCTCCGTCTTTGGGGATCATGAAGGTCTGACCCTTGAAGTAAATAATAATATGAGTGTCGGTCTCCTTTATATCAAGACCACTCTCACTGGTGTCACCGGTGGCCTTCACCGGTGCTCCGTCAGCCGTCGTGATGAGGTGCCAGCTCTTCCCGTCTAGACTGTATTCCCAGTACCCCTTAGGGCTAACTCTCAGCAGAGGTGTGACACCTGCGACACCATCTAGTCCCTGGGCTTGGATCTTCCTGCCATTAGGATCAAGCATCCAGGATCCATTGAGTGTCCAGTAATAGATATGATCCTCAGGATCCTCCTTGACCCCTACAGCTGAGCTGCTTCCGTCCTTTCCATGAAGGAGTTTGATAGTGGTGCCGTCGGTAAAGGTAAGCAGGTAGCCGGTACCATCGTCGAGGGGACGGTAGCTGTCTACCATCTTCTTGCCCGCCTGGGCAGAGAGCAGGCTCTTCAGAGTCTGGATTTCTTGATTGGCCACTGCAGTGGTTTTCTCCACCTTAGCTAGCCTAGACTCGTGGTCATCCAGTCGACGACGCAGGTCATCCAGCGTCGGATTAGTGCAGGACTGGATACAGAGCAGTGGCAGTAGCACTGCCAGAGCATATAAGATTTTTGATTTCATGACCGTAAAGGTTTTAAGGGTTTATGTGATATGATAGAGGTCCACTGACCATCTAAGTAGTTGCGTGATCGCCGAAGTCGATCTCCGTCGCCTGATCCCAATAGACACGGAACATCATCCTAAAAGTCTTGTACAGCTCGGGATGCTCGATGATCAGAGCCGTAGTATTTGGTTCCGGAATAGCCGGATCGGAGAGAGGAAGCATAAGGGTATTTCCCCCAAAGAGAGACATCTTAATCGGGAGCTCATCTACCATGCGAGCCATGACACCAAGCTGGTGATTCTTAGTGTGAAAGTAATTGTTCCCGCATTGTTCGATCTCAGACCGCTCATAAAGGACCTGAAGCCTAACACCTCTATCTATGAGTTTAGCGTTTGCATCTGCCTCAAGGATGGCTTCTTCGTCCGATATGAAATAATCACCCTTGCTCATCTCTATGATCTCTTCCCGAGCGTTAGATCTGAGATCGTTGTATCTGTGTATAATCTCAGCATGCCCCTTCAGGATCTCGATAAACTCATAGTCACTGAGGCGAGTCGCACTATTATTATAGAGTACGCTCATCTCCTCTTGCAATGTGCTACTGAGCACCTCCATACTTCGGAGTCGCTCTCGCTCAGGACGCATAAGACTCTCAAGTGCGAGCGTGGGATCTACAGCGCTATAGGTCAGTGTATTTCCATCGGAGCTCTCTCTGCAGAAGCCTTTTTTTTGGAGTGAGGTGAGGACTTCGTACACTTTGGTACGCGGCACGTCTGTAAATTTCGGGATGGCAGAGGCCGTGATCTCCTCTATTCCCAGAAGCACCCGATAGACTTTGGCCTCTCTCTCAGATAAACCAAGAGATATGAGGCTGGATACAATGTCTGTATTCTTACTCATTGATATAATAGCATGCAGGTTCGTCTTGATATACCCCCTGTCGGGGTAACACGAAACAAAAGTAGTGATTAATTCTTATTTTCCAAATACTTCCGCTGTTTTCGTGACCAAAAATCAAGAAGTAACCCTACTCTAATGCTAGAGCACTGATGGGGTACAGGAGCAGAGTCAGCCCCGGATGAGGCCGGAGGGATAGTCCAGCCCGATGGTCATCAGGATCCTCACTCTAATAGGGTGGCTGTCAGAGACTGGTGGCCCGCTGATTTTTTACCGATATTAGTGCCGACTAATACCGGTAATAGTTGCGACTAATACCGACTATAGATTTCACTCATACCGGTAATAGTTTGGGGGCATTGCTTTTTAGATGTGATGCTGTCCGGGCAAGGGGTGTGCATTGCAATTTTGATTACCTTTGTCGTGGGGTGTGGGGGCTTATTCACATGCACCAAGAGTAGCAAGAGACGACATGGGTATAAAGAAAGTGTACAATAGCAGTCAGGGTCGGTGGTTCAGAAGACTCCTCGGCATCACGAAGGGCGAGGTACTGCCTACCCCGCATGAGCTGCGCATCGTGCGCGTGACGAGCAAGAGTATGCTGCGTGACTTTGTCGAGTACCCCGTGAAGCTCTACAAGGGGAGTCCCTATTACTGCCCGCCTCTCATCGATGGCGATATGGATGCCCTTACGAAGGGGAAAAATCCTAACCTCGAGCACTGCGACTATGTCTGCTACCTCGCTTACCGAGGCGACCGCATCGTTGGGCGCATCGCCGGGATCATCAACCATAACTGCAACGAGCGGTGGCACCAAAATCGTGCTCGCTTCGGCTTCTTTGACTTCGAGGACGACGAGGAGGTGGTCGATGCACTGATGGATGCGGTAAGGAAGTGGGCCAATGACTATGCCTGCGACGAGCTGGTGGGTCCGCTTGGCTTCACCGACATGGACCGCGAGGGGATGCTGATCGAGGGCTTTAACCAAGTCGCCACCTTCATCGAGAGCTACAACTACCCCTACTACCCCAAGCATATGGAGCGATTGGGATTTGAGAAGGATGTCGACTGGCTCGGCTTCCGCATCATCCCACCGCACACCGTGCCGGAGCGGTACCGCAAGGGGGCTGACCTCGTCCGGCGGAGGTACAATCTTGAGGCATTCTTCATTCACGACCGGAAACGCCTCGTGGAGGAGTATGCGGATGACATCTTCGACCTTTTCAATCGCACCTACAGCAACCTCTATGGCGCCAGCGTCCTCACCAAGGCGGAGACGCAGCAGCTGATCGACACCTTCCTCCCGCTGATCAATACCGACCTCATCGGGCTCGTGCGACAGGTCTCGGATGGGAAGCTCGTCGGCTTCGGTGTCGCCATGCCCTCGATCACCAAGGCGCTGCAGCGCTCTCAGGGTAAGCTCTGGCCCTTTGGCTTCATCCCGATCCTCAAGGCACTAAAGAGCCGGAAGGCGGAGGTGATGGACCTGATGCTCATCGCTGTCGATCCGGAGTATCAGGGCAAGGGACTGATTGCGCTCATCTTTGAGCTCATGATCCCGGTCGTACAGCAGTATGGCGTCCGCTTCCTCGAGTCCAATCTGGAGCTGGAGCACAACGTCCACGTGCAGGTGCAGTGGAATTTCTTCCGCAAGATCCACCACAAGACCCACCGCTGCTACGTCACTCCGCTGACGGAGAAGGGCGAGGAGCTCGCCAAGAGACGGCGCGAGAAGAGGGCAAAGGAGGATGAGACACGCAGTGAGGAGCAGCCCAATAGGCTGCTGATGCCGCGCGCCTCCGTGGAGGAAATGCAGAAATACGAAGGAGAGAATAGCTAAATGACCGACGCAGAAGAGAAGCTTACCCCCACACCACTAACATCTACACCTGACCCCCTCTACCAGGAGGATAAGATCGTTACCCTCAATCCGATGGAGCACATCCGGCTCCGTCCCGGTATGTACATCGGTAAGCTGGGCGACGGTACTGCTCCCGATGATGGTATATATGTCCTCCTAAAGGAGGTGATCGACAACTCCATCGACGAGTATACGATGGGGTACGGCAAGCACATCTACATCACGATCGACGAGGAGGAGCACCGCCACGTCACCGTCCGCGACCACGGTCGAGGTATCCCTCAGGGCTCTCTTGCCAAGGCTGTAGGCACGATGAATACCGGTGCGAAGTACGACAACGAGGTCTTCAAGAAATCGGTCGGGCTCAATGGCGTCGGGCTTAAGGCGGTCAACGCCCTCTCCACCCGTATGGCTGTCTCCTCCTACCGCGATGGGACGGTGAAGACAGTCGTCTTCGAGAAGGGGAAGCTCATCGAGGAGAGCGAGATCTTGCCCGCACCAGGCGAGCACGACGGCACTTTCGTCGACTACTACGCAGACCCGGATATTTTCCGCAACTACCGCTATCAGCAGGACTTCGTCCACAGCATGATCCGGATGTATACCTACCTCCAGCCGGGTCTGACGATTCACCTCAATGGCACCCGCTTCATCTCCCGTAATGGCCTCCTCGATCTCCTAGAGGATAATATGACAGCCACACCGCTCTATCCCATCATCCATCTGCAGGGAGACGACATCGAGGTGGCGATCACGCACTCCACGCAGTACGGCGAGGAGTACTACTCCTTTGTCAACGGTCAGAATACCCTCCACGGTGGGACGCATCTGTCGGCCTTCAAGGAGGCGATCGGCAAGACGGTGAAGGAATTCTTCGACAAGAACTACGACTACAACGACATCCGCTCCGGCATCACCGCCGCCATCAGCATCCGGATCCAGGAGCCGGTCTTCGAGTCGCAGACCAAGACCAAGCTCGGCAGCCGTGAGATCTCCGAGGGCGGCATCTCGATCCAGAAGTTTGTCATCGACTTCGTCAAGCTTCAGCTCGACAACTACCTCCACAAGCATCCCGACACTGCTGAGATCCTGCAGAAGAAGGTGGTCGACAACGAGCGGGAGCGGAAGGCCCTCCAGGGCATCTCCAAGAAAGCTAAGGAGCGGGTCAAGAAAGCCTCGCTCTACAATAAGAAACTCCGCGACTGCACTGTCCACTTCAATGACCCCAAGGCTAAGGATCCGGAGCGCACCGAGATCTTCATCACCGAGGGACTATCCGCCAGCGGCAGCATCACCCAGAGCCGCGACCCGGAGTACCAGGCGGTCTTCTCCCTCCGTGGTAAGCCACTCAACTCATACGGTCTTTCCAAGAAAGTGGTGTACGAGAATGAGGAATTCAACCTCCTCCAAGCTGCCCTCAATATCGAGGACGGACTCGAGGACCTCCGCTACAAGACGCCCCTCTTCCGTGTGCGAGACCGCCAGGGCAAGGAGATCATCTACTGCTACGACGAGCGGGAGCGCAATGAGGCGATGAAGAAGATCGGCAAGAGTGCCTCCGTCACCCGATTTAAGGGACTGGGAGAGATCAAGCCGGAGGAGTTTGGCAACTTCATCGGCGAGAATATGCGGCTCGACCCCGTGGTGATGAAGAAAGAGGACAATGTCCCCGAGCTGCTGAAGTTCTACATGGGCACCAACAGCCGCGAGCGACAGGACTTCATTGTAGAGAACCTTGAGACCGACGACGTCTAATGAGTAAGCCACTGATCGGCCTCTTCGCCGGCTCCTTTGACCCCTTCACGATAGGTCACGATGATCTCGTCCGTCGCGCCCTTGGCGTCGTCGATGAGCTGCACATCCTCGTGGGCGTCAATGTCGGCAAGCAGTACGACACCACACCTGAGCAGCGGGTGGAGCAGATCGCCCGGCTCTATGCGAATGAGCCGCGCATCACCGTCGCCTCCTACGAAGGGCTCACTGCCCACTACGCCCGGCGGGTGGGTGCGACGATACTCATCCGCGGCATCCGCTCCGTGAGAGATATGGAGGCAGAGCGAGAGATGGCGGAGACACACCTGAGCCACTTCGGGCTCGACACGATCTTCTTCTTCACCCGTCCGGAGCTCGCCGCCATCTCTTCACACCTCGTCAGGCGGTACCGTCGTGGCTCAGAAGGTGGCCATGAATAGGGACATCTTCACCGACATCACCATCGCCAGTCGGACGAAGAGCACCATCGATGCCCTCGTGGCCAAGATCCCCGGAGGCAAGGACTTCATCAAGACCGCTCAGGTCGATGCCGATGACGTGGAGCAGCTCTGCGTGCTTATGCAGCGCGTACAGCCCGAGCTGGTAATCAATGTCGCCCTCCCGTACCAGGACCTCCCCATCATGGATGCCTGCCTCCGCTGCGGGGTCAATTACCTCGACACCGCTAACTACGAGCCCAAGGACGAGGCGAAGTATGAGTACAGCTGGCAGTGGGCGTATCAGGATCGCTTCAAGGAGGCAGGTCTCACCGCCATCCTCGGCTGTGGATTTGATCCCGGTGTCTGCAGCGTCTACACCGCCTATGCCGCTAAGCACCATTTCGACGAGATCACCCACCTCGACATTGTCGACTGCAACGCCGGTGACCACCACAAGGCCTTCGCCACTAACTTCAATCCCGAGATCAACATCCGCGAGGTGACCCAGCACGGGCGCTACTATGAGGACGGCAAGTGGATCACCACCGAGCCGCTCGAGATCCACAAGACCCTCACTTACCCCGAGGTGGGTCCCCGTGAGAGCTACCTGATGTACCACGAGGAGCTGGAGAGCTTGGTCAAGAATTACCCCTCCCTCCGCCGGGCGCGCTTCTGGATGACCTTCGGACAGGAGTACCTGACCCATCTCCGTGTGATTCAGAATATCGGCATGGCCGGCATCGAGCCGATCAAGTACAAGGGCGTCGACATCATTCCCCTGCAGTTCCTCAAGGCAGTCCTCCCCGACCCCAAGGAGCTCGGGAGTGACTACACCGGCCAGACCTCCATTGGCTGCCGCATCCGCGGGCTGCGTGGCGGCGAGGAGCACACCTACTACATTTACAATAATACCGACCACGCTGAGGCCTACAAGGAGACCGGCGCCCAGGGCGTGAGCTACACCACCGGTGTCCCCGCGACCACCGGCGCGATCATGTTCTTCAAGGGCCTCTGGAGTGGTCATGGCGTCTTCAATGTCGAGGAGTTTGACCCCGATCCCTTCCTCGAGGAGGTGGCCAAGCAGGGGCTCCCCTGGCATGAGCTGCACGACATCGATCTGGAGCTCTGATGACCTCATTTATAAAGGAAAAAATAAGTGACAAGCACTACTATGGCAGATAAGAAAGAGATGGGCGAGGATCAGAGCATCACCGACGAGATCGAGGGTGCAGCCTCCAAGTCTCACCGCATCGAAGCGGATCCCAATAAGCTCAAGGCAATGCAGGCAGCTCAGGCCAAGATCGAGAAGACCTTCGGCAAGGGCTCGCTGATGAACATGGCCTCCCAGGAGGTGCAGCCCATAGAGGCGATCCCCACCGGCTCGCTCACGCTCGACCTCGCACTCGGCATCGGCGGCTATCCCCGCGGGCGCATCGTGGAGATCTACGGGCCGGAGTCCTCCGGTAAGACGACGCTCGCGATCCACGCCATCGCCGAGGCTCAGAAGCTCGGCGGGCTCGCCGCCTACATCGATGCGGAGCACGCCTTTGACCGCGTCTATGCCGAGGCCCTTGGTGTCGACCTCTCTCGTCTCTGGATCTCCCAGCCCGACGACGGCGAGCAGGCGCTCGACATTGCTGAGAACCTCATCCGCTCCTCCGCTGTCGACGTCGTTGTCATCGACTCCGTCGCCGCCCTCACCCCTAAGAGTGAGATCGACGGCGAGATGGGAGAGAATAAGCTCGGCCTCCAGGCACGACTCATGAGCCAGGCGCTCCGTAAGCTCGCCGCCCTCATCAGCAAGACCCGCACCTGCTGCATCTTCATCAATCAGCTTCGCGAGAAGATCGGCGCCTACGGCAACCCAGAGACCACCACCGGCGGCAACGCACTTAAGTACTACGCCTCCATCCGCATCGATATCCGTCGCAGCACCGCCCTCAAGGACGGTGACGAGCAGGTGGGTAACCTCACGAAGGTGAAGGTGGCGAAGAATAAGGTGGCCCCGCCCTTCCGTCGTGCAGAGTTTGACATCATGTACGGCAAGGGCATCGCCAAGTCCGGCGAGCTGGTCGACATAGCCGTCGACATGGGTATCATCGATAAGAGCGGCTCCTGGTACAGCTACGGAGACATGCGCATGGGACAGGGACGCGAGGCGGCCAAGACCCTCCTGGAGGAGAATCCTGACCTCGCCGACGAGGTGGAGGCCAAGATCAAGGCTCGCATCGCTGAGGACAACGCGCAGTAAGACGTAGTCGGTAGGAGAGAGGAAGAAAGCGCTCTTTGATAGATGCAGTTGGCAATTTCGACACTTTAAGTCAAAAAGTTTGCTAATAAGCTGATTCGTTACTGCTAAGTAACAGCTTTGGGCACCTTGACGTACAGCCCATTTTGTCGCACCTTTGCACCATTACAATCACAAGATGCGTAACCTAATCAATCTTTCTTACCTAACATCCTAATATATTTTGTGGAACCTATAGTAGGGGTTGCACGTGAGTGCAACCCTTATTTACTCCACAGGAGTGAAAGGGCCACACAATAAGAGAGGGCAGATCCGTTGCAAGCGGGGTCTGCCCTCTTTTTTTGCGTCTCGGCTCTGGGGGAAATCTAATACCGGTAATAGTGCGAGGGCTGATGGGAGCGGGGTCTCTGCTCCTGTCTCGGGTAGGGTTGTTTAGTGGAGGAGTGGATTTCTTTTGGGCTGATTTTCAGGATAGTGTGAGATTTCTTTGAGGAATTATCGGGACAGGGCTTGCGAGGAATGAGAAAAGTTGTACCTTTGCACTCGCAAAGCCGAGAGGGGGTACGCTCCTGAGGTGCTCCGGCAGAGGTCGGGGCGAGCGGGTCGCAGAAAAAGAATTTTTTCGGATCGCTTGCAGGAATGAAAAACTTTCGTACCTTTGCACTCACATCACCGCCCGAGGGGCTGGAGATGCTGAAACAGAGATCATAGACATAAAGATAAGACAAGGGCATCGCCCTTCTTAGAGATAGGGAGTGAGCGATGTGAATTGTGTAAGTACAAGACAAGAAAACAAGTAGTATACCAGTTTTCACGATGGGACAGTAATAGTGTCACTTCGTCTGAGACCT
>QWCK01001995.1_pt1 | contig 28440 bp, 20 predicted proteins | sample 1972571 | NCBI WGS metagenome assembly QWCK01 (sample SAMN09866710, study PRJNA288562) | Human gut metagenome isolate term2_stool, whole genome shotgun sequencing... | isolation source: gut | host: Homo sapiens | place: USA: California | reverse complement strand
TCATTTTCAACATGACTTTCGGATTTTTCGAGCTTACGGGCATGCTTTTTATCATCGTGGCGGTTATGGTTGTCACCAAGTGAAATTTGATTCATGAAAGAGAAATAAAGCGGGCAGATTTTTCTGCTCACTTTTTTATTGCTTTCAGCAGACAGAAAAACGTCTCTCTTTAGGCATTGCGTGTCTGATCCAACTTGCTCCTTCAACGTTTTTATGAGTCATTTCAATATTTTTGTTTTTACTCATATAAAATAATATTTAACTCCTGCATTTTCTGCCCAGATTCTTCACTTCGTTCAAGAATGACGGGCGGGTATTTAATGCCGTTCCGTAAAAAACCATTTTTTGTGTCTGCTCACACTTGCCCCTTCCGTCAACCTGGCGGTTGACACCTTAGCCAAGGCAAAGCGTCTCACTCACTTTTACAGCGTCGCTTTGCTCCTCGAAAAGTGGTTCGCTTGCTTCCCGACACGCGGGTACGGCTTACATTTCCTGTGCTTTTCTTTTGGGGCCAAAAGTTATTTACTGCTTCTCGAAAACGAATTCACTCGTGCCGTCATTCTTGAGCGGTGAATAGAACGGGAATGATAATAAAAGAAAAAATAGATTGTCAGAAGGAGCGAAGAATCCGGCATAGGTTATCGTCAAAAGCGTATTTAAATAATAAAAACTATGATTTCTTTGCGTACACAGGTCAGAATATTTAAATCTTGCAACCTCTGCCCGGATTCTTCACTCTGAGTCAATATCCTTTTATTACATTACAGTCATACCTATTTTTACGACCGTTCAAGAATGACGGGCAGGTATTTAATCTCGTTCCGTAAGAAACGATTTTTTTGTTTCTGCTCACTCTTGCCCCTTCCGTCAACCTGGCGGTTGACACCTTCCCCGTGTCCGGGGACGGCTTACATTTCCTGTGCTTTCCTTTTTATGCTAAAAGTTATTTACTGCTTCTCGAAAACGCATTTCACGCTTGCCGTCATTCTTGAGCGGTGGCAATTAGGAGCGATGGCAAGCGAATTATATTTTTAGGAGCGTAGCGGCGCTAAAATGCAATGAGACGCCATACCCGACCAACGGGAGCGGTAAGAATTCGGCAAGGGATAAGCATTAAGCGTACACAGGTCAGAATATTTAAATCTTGCAACCTCTGCCCGGATTCTTCACTCTGAGTCAATATCCTTTTATTACATTACAGTCATACCTATTTTTATAACCGTCCAAGAATGACGGGCGAGTATCTAATACCATTCCGTAGGAAACCGTTTTTTGTGTCTGCTTACACTCGCTCCTTCCGTCAACCTATCGGTTGACACCTTCCCCGTGTCCGGGGACGGCTTTTTTGCGTGAGGCATTTCGTTATTTTTCGCTTTTGCTCATAATTATTATCTATTTTTACGTGTCTGCACACTTTTACAGCGTTGCTTTGCTCCTCGAAAAGCAGTTCGCTTGCTTCCCGACAAGCGAGGACGGCTTACACTTCCTGTGCTTTTCTTTTTGGGTCAAAAGTTATTTGCTGCTTCTCGAAAACGCATTTCACGCTTGCCGTCATTCTTGAGCGGCATGCAGAATCGGAATGACGATGAAAACAGGATTCTCGGAAAGGCAAAAGAGAGGTGCTTTTACAATATTACGATGGAATTGTGCCGGAATATCATATCCGTCAACGGGGGAAGAAAAACTTGTTTTGTACTTAAAAAATATTTAATTAAAAAAATTAAAAGAAAGTGATTAACAATATATGCGGATGGTGATATAATATTTGCTATACTATCTATCAGACAATAAAAATACAGATCAGCCGGTGTATTTTATATGGGACTTAGATGGTAGATATTTACAGTCTGCCGGTAGGAAGCAGATCACATCCATAGACAGGTATGGAAAAGAAAAAAGGAGGCGTTCCTATGAAAAAATCTAATAATGCATTCGTTGCTATCGGACTTATGCTGTTTGCTCTGTTCTTCGGTGCCGGGAATTTGATTTTTCCGGTCTTTATGGGTCAAAATTCCGGGCTAAATACCATTCCGGCTACCATCGGATTCTTGATTACCGGCGTGGGACTTCCTCTTTTGGGTGTGCTTGCCATTTGTTACTCCGGCGTGAATTTGCGTGAATTGGCTTCCCGTATCCATCCGCTTTACAGTTTGTTCTTTTGTACGGCTTTGTACATGACAATCGGACCGTTTTTTGCCGCTCCCCGTACGGCAACGGTGGCTTATGAAATCGCAGTGGCACAGAGTCTTCCGCCGGAGATGCGGACTGTCGGACTGTATGTATTTGCCGCCGTGTTCTTTATTATCACTTGGTGGCTCGCCATTTCTCCGTCAAAAATGGTCGACCGGGTCGGAAAATTTATGACACCGGTACTTCTCGTATTCTTATTTCTTTTGATTATCAATGCCGTTCTTTCCCCTATGGGCGCATGGCAGGCACCGGCTCCTGCATATGATACATCTGTCAAAGCGTTTACCCAGGCGATTGTCGACGGTTATAATACGATGGACGGGCTGGCGGCTCTGGTATTCGGCATCATTGTTGTCGAATCGGTGAAAATGTACGGTGCGAAAACAAATGAGGAAATTACAAAAAATACGCTCCGTTCCGGACTGGTTTCCACCTTTTTCATGGCTCTGATTTATGCGGCGCTTTGCTATCTCGGCGCTAATTCCGTGTCGGCTATCGGCGTGCAGGAAAACGGAGCGCCCGTTTTGGTGAAAACGGCTCTGTACTACTTCGGCGGTGCAGGGAGCGCGGTTCTCGGCGTTATCGTTATCTTTGCCTGCCTGACCACCAGTGTCGGACTGGGAGCGGCTTGCGCGGCGTATTTCAATCTGCTTTTCCCGAAAGTGTCCACAAAAACATTTGTAACGATCTATGCGGTGCTTTGTTTCTTTGTCGCCCTTTTCGGACTGACGACAATTATAAAAAATTCGATTCCCGTTTTGCTCTTACTGTATCCGCTCGCGATTTCCCTGATCGTCTTGGCATTCATGGATCCGTATTTCCACGGACGTCATTGCGTGTATGCCTGGGCAACGGGTCTTACGGCGATTCCCGCACTTTGTGACGGTCTTCACGGTTTCGGATTGAAACTGGGACCGGTGGATGATATTCTCGCCGTGCTGCCCTTGGCAGAATACAGCATGGCATGGGTATCGTTCTTCCTCACCGGTCTTGTGATCGGATATGTCTGGATGGCGGTCACTAAAGAAAAGAAAGAAATAGAAAGTGTATAAGAAATAAAATACCGATATGAAATCCGTCTTTTTAAAAAGAGGCGGATTTTTTGTTTGGAAATATGGGCAGGCGCCTGTACGATTTGTTTTCGCAGCGGCAGAGATTTTATTTTTCGTGTTGACATCCTTCTTCCGAATTACTATAGTAGATAAGGAATACTATGCGTGAAAGGAGGAGCGGCCTATGCTTGTTGCTTATAAACATGATGAAAATCATGAACTTCGTGAAGTGGCTTTAGATGCGATAGATAAAGGATCATGGCTGAATTGCGCCGCTCCCGCCGCGGAAGAATTGGAAAAGTTGCAGGAATTGACGGGGATTCCCGTAGATACCTTGCAGACGGCACTTGACCGGGAAGAACGTTCCCACGTGGAACTGGAAGATGACTATATGTTTGTCGTTGTGAATACGCCGGTCGTTTTGGAAACGGATGCGTATGATGCGCTGCCGCTCGGCATTTTTATTACCAAGCAGTATTTCGTTACCGTGTGTCTGGAAGAAAATTCGGTGATTCGTAAATTTGTGAGAAACAGCTATCCCTCGTTCCAGACGTATAAGAAAACGAGATTTCTGTTCCAGATTTTATCCGCAGCATCGTCGGCGTTTTTATATTTCCTACAGCAGATTTATAAAAAGACGGATTTGATTGAAACGCAGGTCCGTAAGTCGCTGAAAAATAAAGAGTTGTTCCGCATGCTGGAACTGCAAAAATCTTTGACGTATTTCAATTTCGCTCTTCATGCCAATGAAAATGTGATGGAGCGTCTGATGCGTCTCCGCAACAGTCCGGTGCATACGCTTCTCAAAATGTATGAGGAAGACGAGGATTTACTGGAAGATGTCATCATTGAAAATAAGCAGGCTTTGGAAATGGTGGAAATTTACACGAACATTTTGATGTCCATGATGGATTCTTTTTCATCGATCATTTCCAACCGCTTATCACAAATTATGAAATTTTTGACGTCAGTGACGATTCTTTTGGCAGTCCCGACCTTGATTTTCAGTCTCTGGGGCATCAATGTGCCCGTTCCCTGGGAAGGAACGGATATCGGATTTTCCGCTGTCGTGCTTTTGGGAATGGCGGTCACGGTGGCGGCGGCCGTCGTTTTATGGAAGCGGGATATGTTATAGAAATTTGATTTTATGGCCCTTCGGGGTCTTTTTTGTTGGCAGATTGGCAGACAATAAAAAAGGACAAACTCTGTATGGAGATGTCCTTTGGTTTGTTTATTTCAAATAGGGTACGACAGCGCTTCCGTGAGGAATCAAATTGACGGTGTAGTCCGTTTTTCCTTCTTTTTCCAGCTGTTTTTGCGCGAGTGCCCAGGCCTCTTCCAGTGTGGCTACGGGAATCTGGTGCGTTTTTTCACGGATGAGATCAAAATTTTCTTTGCGCGTCACGAAATATACCGTGTGAGTGAGAGCAGTCTGCAAATTGCAGAAAGCGACGAAGAAAGGAATGGTGAAGCAGGCACGGAGCGCTTTTTCCATAGATGCCGTATCGGGGTATTTGAAACTGTCCAGATAGGCCGGCGGTTCATAGACATCTTCCGCTTCCATGAGCGTGATGATGATGCCGCCTTTTTTTGTGGCCATTTCCGCCGAGGTATAGCATTTCGTTCCCTGATACAGATTCGTATCTTTCGGATAACCGCCGGCACTTACGATAGTGACGTCTGCTTTTTGTTTCATCGGCACCTTTTGCATTCTGTAGATTTCTTCCGTTCCTTTGCGCCACGCTTTGTAAGGATCGCCGCCGACCATGCCGGACACTTCACCGTCCGCATTGATGAGAGAGTGGATAAGGAAACAGGGGGCGACCATATCACAGCCTTCCTGCATATCTTCACTTACAGGATTTCCTTCAATTTTCAAAACGCGGGAGTCGGGATTGAGTCCCGAACCGATTTCATCACCGAGCGCGTGGCAGTGATTCTGCTGAATTGTATCCCAACCTGCCACGCCGGGAAGAATGAGTTTCCGTCCGCCGCCGAAACCTGCCATGTCGTGGGTGGAAACGGCATTGATCAAAATCACTTTGTCCGCCGCGGCGACACGGGTATCAATAAAAACTTCCGTTCCCCGGCTCGTCATTCCCATGTAGGTGAGCTTGTCTTTATCCCTGCAATCGTGCTGGTACATGCGGATTCGTTTCGCCACTTCTTCGCCCACGCATTCTATATTTTCCTCTTCCGTGTGGGCCCTGTGAGTTCCCTGGGCAAAAACGATATAGATATCTTCATCGGGAATGCCTGCCGCGTTCAGTTCATTGACGATGTGAATCATGAAATCCCGAACGTGATTCCAGGCACGGGTGATGTCGGCAGTGACGAGACAGACTTTATCGCCGGGCTTTACCTTTTCGGAAAGCGGGAGTGATCCTATAGGGCGGCGCATACAGGAAATCGTTGCTTCTTTGATATTGCACGCCTTTGTTGGCACGCCTTCCAGTACGTCGGAAATTCGTTCTTCCGGAAGCATTACCGTCTGAAAACCCCGCCCGTACGGGAAAGTATATTCTTTTAACGCCATAAAATCCTCCTCGGTGATATGAAAAAATCCTGGGAAACAGGAAAAATAGAATTGCTTTTCAATTTCTTTCATTATATCTGTTTTTCTTATGAAATAAAATAACAGATGGCGGAAACATATGGAGAAAAAATCCATTCTTGATGGAAAACTTGCATAGGTTACGTGATTTCGTTATAATAATTCTTGTTTTTATTGAACGGAATGAATGGAGTATATGGTGATTGAAGAAATCAAAAAACGCCGGAGTACAAGGCGGTTTATACGGAAAAATGTACCCGAAGAGGAGATAAACGCCGTTTTAGAAGCGGCATCGTGGGCACCGTCGGAGCATAATGAACAGCCTTGGAAATTTATTGTGATTCGCGGCGACGAAAGAAAAGAAATGATCCGGGCATTAAAAGCGGGCATCCAAAGAAACCGAAATAACAAATCGGCGGAATTCGGAGAAGGCTATGAAAAATTAATTCCCGCGGCGATTTACACCGCCCGTGTGCTTGAGCAGGCGCCGGTCATTGTTTTTGTCATGAACACAAAAGGAAACGATTACAGAAAAGAAAAACCGCTGGCGGAAAAACTGGCGGAATTGGCAGATATCCAGTCGGTGAGCGCGGCCATTCAGAATATGTGTCTGGAAGCGACGGCACGGGGGATCGGAACGCTTTGGACATGCAATATTTTCTTCGCCTATGAAGAACTGAAAGCATGGTTGAATATGGAAGGAGAAATGGTGGCGGCGATTGCCCTCGGATATACCGATAAAGAGGGAAAACCGCTTCCGAGGAAACCTTGGAAAGAAACGGTTTTTTACAGAGGAAATGCAAAAGAAGAATAAAAGTACCGCCAGTTCCGGCGGTTTTTTTGTGTCGGTTTATCAATAAGGTATAATATAAAAAAGAAAGGAGACAGTTATGAAAATAACAAAAGAAGCCCGGACAGGAATCGTCACCGCCGTTCTACTTGCCGCAGCGGCTCTCTTTTATTTCACCTTTTCTTTTTCTCCCTTCTCCCGTCCTCACGTGATGCACATCACCGCCGTATTTTCTTCCGTGCAGGGCATCAAAAAGGGCAATGAGGTCCGTTATGCCGGTGTCCATGTGGGAAATGTGGAAAAAATTACCGTAAAAGAGGGGAAAGGCATTTTGCTTCTCGGCATTGACAGAGACGTGAAAATTCCCCAAGATGCGGAATTTCGTATAGCCCAGGACGGTTTGGTGAGTGATTACTATATACGAATCCGCGGGGGAAAAGCAGACGGAAATTATCTCACTGACGGCATGACGGCGGCAGAAACGAAATCCGATCCGCTGGGAAATTTGACGAAAAAAGCGGAAACGCTCGTGAAAACAGTGAATGAAACAAAGGAAAATTTCCAAAAAATGAAAGGAACTCCGAAAAAATAAAGGGATTTTATGGAATGAAAACGAAAAAGACTTTGACCGCCCTCCTTTACCGGATAACCGGAAAGGAGGGTATTTTTGTGTATGACAGTTCTGAATGCAGAGAAAGTGCGGTGAATGATACCGGAAAGGCAAGAACAGGATTTTAGGCAGTTATAAGCAGGGATGGATCTATTGGGCAGACGGCAAAGAGGAAAGGCGTTTACCGGTTGTAAAATGTCTTTTGCACTCTTATATATTTCATTTTCTCTTTGAAAGGCCGGGGTTATGCGGCAAGTATAACTGATTGAGATAAGATGCTGTGTTATCTATATATAATAGGCATAAAGTATAGATAATAAGTGAAATAATGGTACAATAAATAAGAAAGAAAAATAAAATTGTATTTATTAAAGGGGGACACTATGAAACATTTGAAAAAAGCGGCACTGGTACTGGCTTGTGCTTCAGTTTTCTGTATGGGACTCACCGGCTGCGGCGGCGATAAAAAAGCGGATACCGCAAAAGGAAATGCCGGCGGCGAAAAAGTGCTGACCGTCTATACGGCACGGAGTGAAAGTCTGAATAATCTCGTCATTCCCGCTTTTGAAAAGGAAACGGGCATTAAAGTCAATGTGATTGTGGCGGGTACGGGTCCTTTAGTGAAGAGAGTGGCGTCGGAAAAGGACAATCCCCAGGGCGATGTCCTGTGGGCGGCTGACCAGACGATGCTGGAATCGCAAAAAGAATTGTTTGAAAAGTATGTATCGCCTGAAGATGCGAATATGCTTGATGCCGCTAAGAATAAGACGGGCTATTTCTCACCCGCTTTTGCGGATCCTACGGTATTTATTGTTAATAAAAAATTGGCAGGCGATATGAAAATTGCAAGTTTTGCGGATTTGCTGAATCCTGCCTTAAAAGGAAAAATCGCTTTCGGCGATCCTGCCAATTCCAGTTCCGCTTTCCAGTGTCTGACAGCCATGCTTTACGGCAACGGGAAAAACGGAGATCCCATGTCGCCGGAAGCATGGGCGTATGTGGATAATTTCATTAAAAATCTGGACGGAAAATTGCTGAACAGTTCCGGTGCGGTTCATAAGGGAGCAGCTGACGGAGAATATACGGTGGGTCTTACTTGGGAAGATCCGGCGGCCACGTATGTCAAGAACGGTGCCGATGTAGCGGTTGTATTCCCCGCAGAGGGCGCGATTTTCCCCGGTGAATCCGTACAGATCATCAAAGGGGCGAAGCATATGGAAAATGCAAAGAAATTTGTAGATTTCATGTTGTCCAAGAAAATCCAGGAAGAAGCGGGAAAAACGCTGACGGTTCGTCCGCTTCGCAAGGGAGTCGCTTTGGCGGATTATATGACACCCCAGGATACGATCAAATTGTTCCCGAATTATGATGAAGGCTGGGTATCGGCGCATAAAAAAGAAATTGTTGCAGAATGGAATAAGCATCTCGAAAATTCCAGACAGTAATGGGAGTGTCTGAAAAATAGAGGGGCGTGGGGCGTTTAACGCTCCGCCCCTTTTTTGGTAGGAGAGTATGATGAGTGTTTCTATTCAAATTGATAAAGTGGTCAAAAAGTATGGCGACCATGCTGTGGTGAACGGATTGTCGCTGGATATACGGCGGGGAGAGTTTTTTACCTTGCTGGGACCGTCGGGCTGTGGAAAAACGACACTTCTTCGTATGATTATCGGATTTAATTCTATCGAAGCGGGAACGATTTATGTGGATGGGGAAGCGGTGAATGAAATTCCGCCGGACCGGAGAAATATGGGCATGGTTTTTCAAAATTATGCCATCTTCCCTCATATGTCCGTCAAAGATAATGTGGCGTTCGGTCTTCGCATGCGACATGTGCCTGAAAAGGAAATCGAGGAACGGGTAGATCATATTTTGAAAGTGGTCAAGATTGATCATTTGAAAGACCGGATGCCTACCGCTCTTTCCGGCGGACAGCAGCAGCGTGTCGCACTCGCGAGAGCGATTGTCATACGTCCCCGTGTGCTTTTGATGGATGAGCCGCTTTCCAATCTGGACGCCAAGCTCCGTATTGAAATGCGAAATGCCATCAAACGGATTCAGCGGCAAGTGGATATTACGACCGTCTATGTTACGCATGACCAAGAGGAAGCCCTTGCCGTATCGGACAGGATTGCCGTTATGAACGGCGGCGTTATCCAGCAGATCGGCGAGCCGCAGGAGATTTACAAACGGCCTGCCAATGTGTTCGTTTCTACTTTTATCGGGCTTTCCAATTTAGTGAAAGCCGTCTATAAAGATAAAAAAGTTTCTTTTACGGGAACGGACTATGCCGTTTTCATGGGGAATCTGGCAGAGGACTTGCAGGAGGGGGAAGAGCTGATTGTTTCTGTCCGCCCCGAAGAATTTATCATGAAACGGGGAACGGGAAAAGGTCTTCACGGAAAAATTATGTCTTCCGTTTTTCTCGGGCTTTCCACTCATTACTTCCTGGGAACGGAACAGGGGGAAGAATGGGAAGTTCTGCAAACGGGCGCTCACGATATTTTGCCTGACGGTACGATAGTAACTCTTACGGTCAAAGAAGATTGCATCAATGTGTTCCGGAAAGAAACGGAGCATACGGTCATCAAAAGGGAGTCGTTATGAAAAAGAAACTGACGGTTTGGAATGTACTGAGCCTTTTGATTCTGTCGGCGTTTGCTCTTTTTATCATGTATCCGCTTTTTCTGATTTTGTATAAGAGCGGGATTCATGGGGATACGGGAGCTCTCACGATTGATAATTTCTCTCATTTCTTTGCGAAAAAATTCTACTGGGGCACAATGGTCAATTCGCTCAACGTGACGGTTGTGTCTACCGTGCTGTCGGCGCTTGTCGGACTTCCGCTGGCTTATCTCATGCGGAGCGTGAAAATCAGAGGAAGCGGACTTTTAAATATTTTCATTGTGATTTCTTATTTATCTCCGCCTTTTATCGGCGCCTATGCGTGGATACAGATGCTCGGGCGAAACGGGGTGGTGACGCATTTCATCAATGATCTTTTCGGGATTCATTACGGCGGTGTCTACGGATTTGCCGGCATTGTTCTCGTCTTTACCCTGCAATCCTTTCCGCTCGTCTATATTTACGTATCCGGCGCTTTAAAAAATCTCGACAATTCACTCAATGAGGCGGCGGAGAGTTTGGGATGCAGCCGGACGGGGCGGATATGGAAAATCATCGTGCCCCTTGTGATGCCTACACTTCTTGCCAGTTCCATGCTGGTCTTTATGCGTGTCTTTGCCGATTTCGGGACGCCCATGCTGATTGGCGAAGGCTACCAGACGCTTCCGGTACTCATTTATAACCAGTTTATGGGTGAAGTTTCCGGGGATGACGGGTTTGCCGCGGCGATCTGTTGTATCGTCATCGGACTTACGATTGTTATGTTTTTTGTCCAACGCTTTCTGGCGACGAGAAATACGTATGCCATGACCGCGTTAAAACCGATGGTGGCGGAAAAAGCGAAGGGACTCAGAAATATACTGGCCCACCTTGCCGTTTATCTCACGGTAGGGCTTGCGGTACTTCCCCAGTTTGTCGTTATTTATACGTCTTTTCTGGCCACCAACGGCGGGCAGGTATTTACCGGCGGATTTGCTTTGCAAAGCTATGAGGCGACACTCTTTGCCAAGGATAATGATGTCATCTGGCATACCTATTTCCTCGGATTGTGTGCCATTGCCGTTGTTCTTGTCGCCGGTGTTTTGATTGCCTATTTATCGGTGAGAAAGAAAAATACGTTAAACAGCGTTCTTGACGTAGTTACCATGTTTCCCTTTATCATTCCCGGATCGGTACTCGGGATTGCCTTTGTCTTTGCCTTTAACAAGTCGCCCGTCATTTTGACGGGAACGGCGCTCATTATGATTATTTCCTTTGCTGTGCGGCGTATGCCCTACACGGTCCGTTCTTCAGCGGCGGTTTTGGGAAATATCAGTCCCGGTGTGGAAGAAGCGGCTATTTCTCTCGGCGCATCGGAAATGACGACGTTCCGCAAAATTACCGTTCCCATGATAGCGCCGGGCGTTCTGTCGGGAGCGATTATGAGCTGGGTGACCATTATCAGTGAATTATCATCGTCCATCATCTTGTATACCAATTCGACACAGACACTGACAGTATCGATTTATACGGAGGTTATTCGCGGCAATTACGGAAATGCTTCCGCTTATGCGACGATTCTCACACTCACATCTGTTCTTTCTCTTCTCATTTTCTATAAAGTGACGGGAAAGAAAGATGTATCGGTATAAAGCTGTTCATAAAGAAACCGTCTTTTCCAAAAGAAAGGGCGTTTTTTTATGTGACTGACATATGGGAAGATGCATTCATCATATAGATTTTGAAAAGCGGATATGAATGGTAAAGAAGAGAGGGATAACCAACAATAATCATTTAAATTGTAAAAAATAAGGATTTTACCAACCAATGAGTGTATAATAGATAAAATAAGCTTTTTTACTCATGAAGAAAAGAGGTGGCGCCGGATGAACTATGAACCGTTATTTAAAATATACAGAAAAGAACCGGACCGGTTTGAAAAAATTTATAGAAATAGATTTGATAACGAATTTTCAACACGTTTGGGTATCTTTATTAAAGAATACCGGCATCAGAAGGCTTACGAAGCGTTTTTCTGCAATCCTGGTGAATTGACTCACTTGTTAATTCGCATAGAGGAGGAAAAATTTGCATTTAACCGGTATATTTCAACCTTACCGCATATTATGGTGAATCATCTGATGAACAGTTTTTTGTTGGATGAAATACAGGCAAGCAATGAAATTGAGGGGATTCACAGCAGCAGGAGAGAGCTGAAAGAGGCTTTTGAAAGTATTTCCACCAATGCACCTAAAAGATTTAAGAGTATAATTATCAAATATCAAAAAACACTCAGTACAGGAGAAGAACCTTTAGCATTCGGACAATGTTCGGAGCTCAGGAACTTTTATGATGAGTTCTTGGGAAGTGAAATCAACGAAGAGGATTTGCCGGACGGAAAGATATTCAGAAAAGAAGGTGTTGACGTAACCACATCTTCAGGGAAAGTGATACATCAGGGGCTATATCCAGAGAATGAAATTGTGAAAGCCATGAAAAAAAGTCTTGATTTATTACATGATGAATCAATTCTCTTGCTTATCCGGATTGCACTGTTTCATTATCTCTTCGGATACATTCATCCTTTTTATGACGGAAACGGAAGAACATCAAGGTTTATATCTTCTTACTATATATCATCTTATATTCATCCTTTAGTCGGGCTGCGGTTATCAAGAATCATCAAGGGGAACCAGACTCAATATTATGAAGCCTTTAAAATGACAAACTTGGAAATTAACAGGGGAGATCTTACCTATTTTATCATTGAATTTTTAAAGCTGTTATCGGTAACTATGCAAAATACCCGGGAGCTGCTGGAACGGCGGCTGAAAAATTTAAAAACTTATGAAGAGAATCTGGAAAAATTTTTTATAAAGAATCATATAACGGATGAATTGACACGAAAGATTTATTTTATATTGCTACAGGAAAGTTTGTTTTCCGTAACATCCGGTGTGGTGAAAAACGGGCTGGTATTGGCGACAAAGAAGACCAGGAAGACAATTGATCAGCGCTTTAAATCTATTCCGGAGAATCATCTGGTTGTAAAAAAAGTGGGCAGATTCCTGCATTACAAATTGAATACCGGGATCTTGAAATTGTAGAAATCATAAAGAGGGATCAAATGATAAGAGGAAATACGGAAGCCGGTGTTTTTGATAAATGATGGAGAATAAAGGGATGCGGCGGACTTTCTTTTTGCCGGGAGGGAATATTCGGAAATAAAAACATATAGCAACATGCAAAAAGCGTTCCTGCTTATACGGGCAGAAACGCTTTTTTTTCAGCGGTGCAGGTTTTTTCTGTAAAAGATATTGTGATCCCTGCCTTGTTCCGTCGGAATGAGTAGATCTCCTTTTTGATATACGTATTTGTCTTTCAAGAGAGAGCGGCAGACTTTCCTTGTGAAATTCTCCGGCCATTTCATGTGGGTCGCCAGGTTGGAAACCGCATTTTCACAGGCGGCCGCTTCCGTTTTATCATGGAAGAGGAGATGTTGGAGAAGCGTTTCCCGTCCGAAAGAAAATCTCTGGGATTTTCTCCGTCTGAAAGCGGCAACAAGACCGTTCGAAGGTGCTGCGCAGAGGGAGAAGATGAATAAAAGTCCTAAAACTGATGCCATCATGCCCGCCAGCGATGTGTCGAGCCAAATGGCGCCGATAATGCCCGTGACAGAACCGATTGCACCGATGAGACAGCTGAGAAAAAGCCGGGCACCCATTGTTCTTGTCCAAAGGGAAGCGGTCATGGCGGGAATAATCATGAAAGCGATGACCAAAATAGAACCGATGGTTTGGAATGAGGTGACGGCGGTGAGAGAAACAAGGCTCATCAGTCCGTAATGAATGAGTGCAGGAGAAAAGCCGAGTATTTCACAGAGTGTGGAATCAAATGAGGCGAGTTTCAGCTCTTTGTAAAAAAGAGTGATGACGAATATTACGATACAGAGCGTGAAGCCGCTTGTGTAGATTCCTCGGGCGCCGTAATCCGTGCCGTCTATGACAAGTCTGTCAAAGGGGGCGAAAGCGAGTTCGCCGAGAAGTACGCAGTCCGTGTCGATGTGGACATTGCCTGCGTAGCGGGTGACAAGAATGACGGCGATACTGAAAAGGAAAGGAAATATAAGGCCGATGGACGCATCGGAGGCGACAAGCCGGCTCCGGTAGAGGGATTCTACCAGCCAGACAGTGAGGACACCCATGAGTGTCGCACCGATAATCAGTAAAGGCGAATCAAGATTTCCTGTGAGAAGAAAAGCGAGAATAATCCCTAAAAGAACGGTGTGGCTGATGGCATCGGTGAGCATAGACATTTTCCGCAGCACGAGGAAATTTCCGGGCAAAGCACAGCTGACGGCCGTAAAAAGGGCGATCACAAGTATTTCGGCAAATGCATTCATAGAGGGCCTCCTTTTTTATCGGAGCGCGCCGTTTTTTTGCGGCGGACATATTGACTGATCAGACCTCTTTGCGGGGCAAAAAGCAGACTGATGAAGACAATGACGGAGGCGGCGACAACGATAGCCGGACCTGTCGGCATTTTGGAAACGGACGAGCCGGCCGCTGTTCCCAGTGCGGAAGCAACGGCACCGAAGACAGCCGACAAAAGAACCATCGGTTCAAGCCGTTTTGTCCATTGCCGGGCGGCTACGGAAGGAGCGATCAACATGGCGCTCATGAGAATGATGCCTACCGCTTGGATAGAAAGTAAAACCGTCAGCATAGTCAGGAAAGAGAGAAGCATATTCAGCTTTCCTGCCGGAAGTCCTATGGAACTTGCATAATCCGGATCAAACGCCATAAGTTTCAGCTCTTTCCAAAAAAGGAAAACCGAAAGCAGAACGAGAGACGAAAGAATGGCGGTCAGAATGACATCTCTGTAGAGAATGGTGGAGGCTTGTCCGAAAATAAACCGGTTAAGTCCTGCCTGGTTTGCGTTTCCCGAATGCTGGATGATGGTAGCCAGTACAAGACCGGTTCCGAAAAATCCGGAAAGAACGGAAGCGAGGACGCCGTCAAAAGGAAGACGGGTGTACCGTCTTGCCAAAAGAATCAGTCCCGTTGCCGCCAGCGCGGAAATGAAAGCGCCGAGAAGAAGTCCGTCCAGACTTTTTACGCCGAGAAACATAAAAGCAAGCATGATGCCCGGATACGATGAGTGAGCAATCCCGTCACCCAGAAGCGCTTCTTTTCTGAGAACAATAAAAGAACCGAGGACGCCGCAGAGAATGCCCAGTATGGTTGTTCCCGCCAGAACGACTTGGAACGTATAGTCTTTCCAAAGCGGAATGCTAAGTATGTCCATACGGCTCACACTCACTTTCAAGGGGAGAAAATGTTTTTTCTATATTTTCCGGAGTGAATACGGCGGATACCGCTCCCTCTGCAACCAATTGACGGTTAATCATGGCGACCCTGTCGAAGTAGGGCGTTACGGTTTGAAGGGCGTGATGAACGACAAGCATCGTCTTTCCTTCGGACTGCATTTCTTTCAGGAGCGTGACAATGATTTTCTCCGTCCGGGCATCAACCCCTTTAAACGGCTCGTCCAAAAGATACACGCTTGCTTTTTGTGCGAGAGCCCGGGCAAGAAATACACGTTGCTGCTGACCGCCCGAAAGTTCATTGATTTGTCTGTCCCGGTACTCTTCCATGCCGACACGGAAAATCATTTCTTCTGCAATGAGTTTGTCACTTCTTCCCGGCCGGCGGCACCAGCCTGTGTGGCCGTAACGTCCCATCAGGACAATGTCGGAAACGGTGGCGGGGAAATCCCGGTTTACCGAACCGTTTTGCGGAACATAGGCGATTTTCCGTCTTGCTTTTTTAGGGGATTCTTCCCCGTCTATGGAAAATCGGATACGTCCCGAAACGGGAGACAGCAAATTTAAAATGATTTTTAAAAGTGTAGATTTACCGGCGCCGTTAGGACCGATAATGCCCATCAGCGTACCTTTCGGGATATTTAAATCCAAATCCCACAGGACAGGCTGCCGGTTATAAGCGGCGGTTATATCTTCCAGTTCAATGACATTTTGCACGAATGATCACCTCTTTCTCAAGTTGAAACGGATAAAGAATAAGACGAAAAAAACAGGCGGTGTATAAAAAAGAAGAGGAACCTTCCCGACTTAGATATGTCTTGCTTGAAAGGTTCCCCTGAAACGGAAATCCCGTTATCGTTATCGGAGCGCTCCGGTAATGGTTTTGATATTGTGTTCATACATACCGATGTAGGTGCCTTCTTTTGTCGATTCATCGCCGAGAGAGTCGGAGAAGAGTTCGCCGCCGATGGAAACATCAAATCCGTTGGCTTTAACGGCCGCCTGGAGAGATTCGATGGTCTTGTGCGGAACGGAAGATTCTACAAAGACAGCTTTGATCTTGTGATCCGCGATGAAGCGGGCGAGTTCGCTGATGTCGGAAGTACCGGCTTCGCTGGCAGTGCTGATGCCTTGGATACCCTTAACTTCGAAACCGTAATCTCTTGCGAAATACGCAAATGCATCGTGGGCGGTGACAAGAACGCGGGCATTTTCGGGAACGGCTGCTACTTCTTTTTTGATTTCCTTGTCCAGGTCGTCCAGCTTGGCAAGATAAGCGTTCAAATTGGATTCATAATAGGATTTATTCTGCGGATCTTTGGAGGAAAAGCCTTTGCAAACTTCACCGGCCGCTTTTTTCCAGTTATTTACAGAGAACCAGATGTGCGGATCTTTTGTTTTCTCGCCGTCTTCTTCAAAATCAAGAAGTGTGGAAGCTTCAATGCCGTCGCTCACACGAATCATCGGTTTTTTATTTTTGGCAAGATTATCAAAAATGGAACCCATCTTTCCTTCCAGATGGATGCCGTTGTAGACAACGACATCCGCTTTATTCATGGCATCCACATCACCGGCGCCGGCCTGATAGAGATGGGGATCGACACCGGCTTTCATCAGTCCCGCCACTTCGACCTTATCGCCGCCGATTTCTTTGGATAAATCGGTCAGCATGGTGGTGGTGGCGACAACTTTCATTTTTCCCGTTTCTTTCGGAGCGGTCTCTCCGCTTTTGCCGCAGCCGGCAGACATACAAACGGCCCCGATGAGCGCCAGAGGCAGGCAAATCCATACTAATATCTTTTTAAACATGATAGTCTCCTTTATGTAATATTTTGCAACGGAAAATGTATGATTTCTTTCGTTGCTCTCGCTATATTACCACATAAATTAGACAATGTAAATATTTTAAATCGGCATACCTAAAATAAATAATTACATATATGATATAAAAATAAAATGGTATTCCATTAAAAATAAGAGGTGAAAATTTAAGCCTACCTTACTTTTATAAAAGAGAGGTCATTTTGAAAAAGAGATGGAAATTTTATATAATGAGTAGACTAAAAAACAGAAGAAATTTTTGCGATGCAAGGAATTGAAAAGAAAGAAGGATTTAAATTGTATCTCATAGATACGTATGACGTTATAGTTGTCGGCGCAGGCCATGCCGGCTGCGAAGCGGCGCTTGCGGCGGCTCGGATGGGTTGTAAAACGCTTCTTACAACGATTTCTCTCGACAATGTAGCGATGATGCCCTGTAATCCCGCTATCGGCGGACCGGGTAAAAGTCATCTTGTCAAAGAAATAGATGCGCTCGGCGGAGAAATGGGAATCGCCGCGGACAAAACGGCAATCCAGATGCGCATGCTGAACCGCGGAAAAGGACCGGCGGTGTATTCTCTCCGTGCCCAGTCGGATAAGGGAGCGTACCACCGATACATGAAACAGGTGGTAGAAAATACGGACAATCTCGATTTGCGCCAAATGCAGGTGACGGATATCCTCGTAGAAAACGGACGGTGTGTCGGGATTGCCACGGAACTTCATGAAGAATACAGAGCCAAAGCGGTCATTCTTTGTACCGGCACGTATCTGGAAAGCATGATTATCATCGGAGATGTCATGTATTCCGGGGGACCGAACGGAATGCGGCCGTCCATAGGGCTTTCCGGAAATTTAAAAAAACACGGTATTTCCATGCTTCGTTTCAAAACGGGAACACCGAGTCGTGTCGATATACGGAGTCTTCATAAGGAAAAAATGATGCCGGAAGAGGGCGATCCAGAAAATCATGCGTTTTCCTTTTTAAGCGAAAGAAAAGACAGAAACGAAAAAATTTGCTGGCTCACCTATACCAATGAAGAAACCCATACCATCATCAGGGACAATATCATGAGAGCACCGAAATATGCAGGGAAGATTTACGGTGTGGGCGCCAGATACTGTCCGTCTATCGAAGATAAAGTCATCCGTTTTGCCGATAAAGACAGACACCAGCTTTTTGTAGAACCGGAAGGAACGGACACGACGGAAATGTATGTGCAGGGCATGTCCACATCACTTCCCATCGACGTGCAATATGCATTTTTAAGAACGATCCCCGGTCTGGAAGACGTAAAACTTATGCGTCCCGCCTATGCCATCGAATATGATCTTATTGACCCGCTGCAGCTCTACCCCACACTGGAACTGATTCACCTGGAAGGACTGTATTCGGCGGGGCAGTCGAACGGGACGAGCGGCTATGAAGAAGCGGCGGCACAGGGACTCATGGCGGGCATCAATGCGGCGCTCAAAATCAAAGGAAAAGCCCCGTTTATTCTCGCCCGTCACGAAGCGTATATCGGAACGCTCATTGATGACCTGGTGACCAAAGGAACGGACGAACCGTACCGGATGATGACAAGCAGGAGCGAATACCGCCTCATTCTCCGTCAGGACAATGCGGATCTCAGGCTCACTCCGAAAGGCTATGAAATCGGGCTTGTCACGGAAGAACGGTACAAACACTTCACAGCGCGGAAAGAAAAACTGGAAGAAGCGCTTGCCTATATCAGGACAAAGCGGTTTACTCCGAAAAAAGAAATCAACGAAGCATTGGAACGAATCAGCACGGCATCGCTGACTACGGGAACAGGGGCCGATCAGATTCTCAAACGCCCCGAAATGACTTACCGGAAAATGGTGGAAGCCCTCGGTTGTCCCGTCTTTGATGCGGAAGCGACGGAAGAAATGGAAATCACCGTGAAATATGAAGGCTATATTGCCCGCCAGGAATCGGCTATCCGCAAGGCGGCCCGTATGGAAAGTGAAAAAATGCCCGCTGACATGGATTATTTAAACCTGGAAGGCATTTCTACAGAAGCCCGGCAAAAATTGGATAAAATCCGTCCCGTCTCATTGGGGCAGGCGTCCCGTATTTCCGGTGTATCACCGGCGGATATGTCGGTTCTCATGGTATATCTGAAGCAGAAAAAGGAAATACAGAAAAGAAAGAATAGAAATCAAAAATAAAAAACTCTGTCTGAAAAAGACGGAGTTTTTGCTTTGGCTCATTGCATTATTTATTCTTACATGTCTGCCCAAACTTGCCCCTTTCGCCAACTTAACGGTTGACACTTCCCCCGTGTCCGGGGACGGCTTTTTTATAGGAGTCATTTCATTATTTTTCGGTTTTCTTATATAAAAACTATAATTCTTTCTTCCTTGTCGTCAGCTTCCTCCGAACACGGAGGGAAGTGCCGAGCAAAGCGAGGCGATAGGGGCAAGCTTGCATACACAGGTCAGAATATGTAACACCTGTATCCTTTGCCAGATTCTTCACTATGAGTCAATTTCCTTTTATTACATTACAGTCATAGCGATTTTTACAATTGTTCAAGAATGACAGGCAGGTATTTAATACTGTTCCGTAAGGAATCGTTTTTTCGTATCTGCTTACACTTGCCCTTTTCGTGAATCTATCCGCTGACACCTTAACCAAAGGCAAAGCGTCACACACACTTTTACAGCGTTGCTCCGCTCCTCGAAAAGTGGTTCGCTTGCGTCCCGTCATCCGGGGACGACTTACATTTCCTATGCTTTCCTTTTTAGGCAAAAGTCATTTATTGCTTCTCTAAAACGCAATTCACTTCTGCCGTCATTCTTGAGCGGCGGATAGAATCGGAATGATGGCAGGAGAAAAATATCATGTGACTCTTAGCGAAGAATCCGGCAGCGTGATAAATATAAAAATATGAATTTCTTTTCCTTAGTGTCAGCTGCTCTGTTGACGATGATAGGGGCAAGCTGGCGTACATAAAAAATGACTGTTTACCAAAATAAATTTATTTTTTTCTTAAAATCAAGTGAAGAAACGATGCCTATTTGATATACTTATGGTAGTATATGGTGCGGCATGAAGGAGGATATAATGACCGTCAGGGAAATGATAGAGATATTGGGTCTTGCGGCCGGTGAGGAAGCTGCGGAAAAACTGACAGCCTATAATTTGATGCTTATGGAGATGAATCAAAAGGTCAATCTTACGGGCATTAAGGATAGGGAAGAAAGTCTGGTTAAAAATATATATGATTCAATGACCGTTTACGATGAAAAATATTTTCCCCAAGAAGGGCGGATTCTTGATTTGGGGACGGGGGCCGGGTTTCCCGGAATCCCTCTTGCCGTTTTGCGGCCGGATATGCATGTGGTGCTGATGGATTCGATCTTGAAAAAGTTGAATTTTATCGAAGCCGCTGCCGGAAAATTGGGGATACGGAATATTAAAATCATGCATATGCGTGCCGAAGAGGGCGGCCGGCGGAGAAAAACGAGAGAGTCTTTTGATGTGGTAACGGCGAGAGCGGTGAAAATGCTCCCCGTAATTGCCGAATGGGCGATGCCTTTTGTCAAGGTCGGCGGTATTTTTGCGGCGATGAAAGGACCGGGCGCAGAGGAAGAACTTAAAGATGCGGGAAAAATTTTGCATGAACTCCAAGGGGAACTGATTGAAAAGAAAGATTTCGAGTTGCCCGGCGGAGAGAAACGATCCATTCTTTATTTCCGCAAAACGGGACCTTGCCCCAAGACGTATCCGCGTAAGGTGGGCATTGCAGAAAAAAAGCCGGTCATAGGAGCGGTGTGACGGAAAGCGGGCTGTCTTTATGACGGTCCGTTTTGTAGTGGAAAAAGAAATCAGGCGGGGATTTCCTGCTTTTGTGGTGACGGCAGGATAAAATTTGCGCAAGAGGGGTATGTATGAAATTGTATGAGGCAACCAATCCCGAAATGGCGGTACGTTATATTTTGCAATCCGCCATAGCGGAAAAGGCAAGCGATGTGCACATGGAACCGGGAGAGGATGGGGTGTATGTCCGTTTTCGCAAGGACGGAAAGCTCAAGGAATTTGGAAAGTGGCCGTTGTCAATGGCGCAAGGGCTTTCCGTGCGAATCAAAGTGCTGGCAGGAATGAATGTGGGAGAAATGAGACTTCCCCAGGACGGAAGTTTTTCTGAAACCAAAGAGGGAGTTTCCCGTGATTTCCGTGTTTCCGTTATGCCCACCATCAGAGGAGAAAATATCGTTATCCGTATATTATCGGGGTCGGTCGCTTTTATTGAAAAGAATGAACTGGGAATGACGGAGTTTCAAAAGCGGGTGTTTCAAAAGAGATTGCTGCGCAAAAGCGGTATGATTTTGACGACAGGACCGACAGGAAGCGGAAAGACATCGACGCTTTATGCGGCGCTCAAACTGGTGCTTACGCCTGAAATTTCCGCCATTTCCATCGAAGATCCCGTGGAATACCGCATTCATGGAATGACACAGGTGCAGGTGAATGAAAAAGCGGGATTGACATTTGAGAAAGGATTGAGATCGCTCGTCCGTCAGGATCCCGATGTGGTGATGATCGGAGAAATACGTGACGGGGAAACGGCGGAAATAGCGGTGCACGCCGCTTTGACAGGTCATCTGGTGCTGTCGTCGCTTCATACGAATGATGCGGTGTCTGCCGCCGCACGGCTTATAGATATGGGAATCCCTCCGTATTTGCTGGCCGCTTCTCTTTCCCTTGTGATTTCACAAAGGCTCGCTGTCAAACTGTCGGCGGAAGAAAAACGGGAATTTATCATCGGTCAGGACGAGATACGCCGTGATTTTCTTCCGCCCGTTTTTTTGGGTAAAAAAGGATATGCAGGAAATGAAGAGGGCCGGATCGGTATTTTTGAAATGATGGAAATCGGAAAAGACGAAAAGAAAGCGCTCCATGAAAAGGCGGAGAGTGCCCGTCTTTCGGAATTGATGAAAAAGCAGGGACAGAAAACGATGGGGGAAATAGCGATCGAACGTATGGAAGCGGGACTTATTTCGCCCAGAGAAGCGGCTTTTCTTTATGAAACATGGTGAGGATACAGGATGAAAACATTGAGAAAAATATTGGACACATTTCCCAAAGCGACGGATATTCACTTTACGGAAAACGGCCCCGTTATGATTCGTGAAAACGGACAGCTTGCCGTAGCGGAAAATATAGACGGATCTCTTTTGGAAAAAGAAATAGGGAGCGGGCTCGGCGAAGAAAAAAGGAACGCTTACACCAAAGAAAAAGTTTGCGATATGTCCATCGAAGAAAACGGAATCCGTATCCGTGTACATCTCTACCGGGCAGGCGGACTTTCCTGCGGAGCGCTCCGTATTCTTCCCTCGCTTGACAAAGTGGATAAAGACCCCGATGAAGACTGGATAGAAGAAACAGCGCGGCTTGAAACGGGCCTTGTCATTGTTTCAGGACCGTCGGGGAGCGGAAAAAGTACAACGCTCGCAAGAATACTGGAGAAATTAGGAAAAGAAAGAGCCTGCCATATCGTGACGCTTGAAGATCCGGTAGAGTATAGGCTTTCCCCGTTCCGTTCCCTGATTCACCAGAGAGAAGTGGGAGAAGATGTGGCGGACTTTGCAGAGGGGATTAAAGAATCGCTGAGAGAAGATCCCGATGTCATCGCGATAGGAGAAATGCGGGACAAAGCGACTGTGCAGGCGGCGCTTTCGGCAGCGGAAACGGGACATCTCGTTTTGGCCACACTGCACAATGGAGAAGTAAAAGAAGCGTTGGGACGGATGATTCATACATTTCCCGGAGAAGAGCAAAAGGAAATACGAAACATTCTTGCCAATGTATTGCGTTCCGTTTCCGCACAACGACTGTGGCGGGGAAAGCAAAAAACGATTCTTCTCCGTGAGATTCTTTGGAATACGCCGGCGGTTTCTAATCTGATACGAAAGGGACGGGAAGAACAAATCGTTTCCTACATGGAAACGGGGGCGAAACGGATGCGGACACTTCGGCAGGCGGCCTATCAGCTTCAAAATGTGACGCCCCAAGAAAGAAAAGAAATACTGGGTGATATAGAAAAATAACGGGCGGTGACGAGCATGTATTTCCGGTACAAAGCGTATGAAGAGGGCGGACCCGTCCGGGAGGGGATCATAAGAGGAACATCCGCCCAAAAAGTCCGTGAAGAAATCAGAAACAGCGGACTGCATGTAGTATTGATCGAAGAAATGAAAAAAGCGAAGCCGGTTTCTTGTTTCACACGAAAAAAACTGGCACTTTTCGCAAGCGGATGGGCGGCGCTGATTTCTGCCGGGATTCCCGTGACGGAAGCTCTTTCCGTTTTGAAAGACAGCAGGAAGAAAAAAGAAAAGCAAATGCTCGAAAAGCTGCAAAATACGATAGAAGCAGGACACGGCATCAGTGATTCTTTTTCAGAATCCGGAGCGTTTCCCGCTTTTTTCTGCGCGCTTCTGAAAGTGGGAGAATTGTCGGGCACATTGCCGGAGCAGCTGATATCCGCCGCCGCTTACTACAAAAAAGAAGACGAGTTTTTACGGAATTTGCAAACCGCGCTGTTGTATCCGCTGGCGGTACTTCTTTTTGCACTTCTCGTTTCCGTTCTGGTGCTCGGCTTTCTTTTGCCGTCATTTGCCCTTTTATTTGATGTGCTTGCCGTTCCGCTTCCGCAGATGACGAGAGCGGCACTGGCATTCGGACTGTTTTTACAAAGAAACGGAATCACTATACTCATTTTCGTGGCCTTGCTCTTTTTGGCGGGTTTCCGTTGGATAAGGACAGAGAAGGGAAAAGAAAAGACAGACCGCCTGCTTTTTCATTCCGCTTTTGTACGCCAAATGATTTTGGCAAGATTTTCACGGGCGTTATCGGCACTCTTGGAGAGCGGAACTACCCTGTCGGAAGCGCTTAAGGAAACGGCGCTTATGGAAACAAATAAAACGGCCCGTCAAGACATATGCCGTTGGGCGGCGGCTGTCGAAAAAGGCGGAGATTTTGCCCGTCTTGTCCATGACGCCGGTTGGACGGGAAATACATTTTCACGGATGCTCCGTATCGGCATGGAAAGCGGACAGCTTCCCCTGTTTTTGAAACAGGCGGACCGGTGGCTGACGGAAGAAGTGGAAATGGAACTGCTCCGGTTCCGTAAAATGGCGGAACCCGTTCTTTTGCTGATAGCGGGCGGCATGGTCGCCGCACTCGTATTTTCCGTTCTGATTCCCGTATTTCAAGCGGCAGGATCGGGATTGGGAATATAAACATAGCTGATCATAGAAAAACGGGCGGCCAAGAAACGCCGGTGCCGTCAAAATATGCGCGGCGCAGAGACTTGGGGTTTTCCATGACAAATCCCCTTTTAAAGAAGAAATAAATTTGTTATACTCAAAAGTGGAAAAATAGGCAAAGGAGGCGGCAGAATTGGGACTGTCCATAAAAGATATACTCCTGCTCGATTATTTTGACGGCAAACCGGTACACGCCAGGATGCCGTCTTATTTGCAGTCCACCTATGGAAAAGATGCGCAGGTGCGGATAGACCGGCTCTATGTGGACGGCTGGATCAGAGAAAGCAAGCCGCAGGAAACATTGAATATGCTTCCCGACAAGGCGCTCTCCGATTTTTTGAAAAAGCACGGACTTTCGGCGGACGGTTCGCATGCCGAGCTTGTCCGGCGGATCATTACCCGTATTCCGGAAAAAGAATATGCCCACGGCGTGCCTAAAATCTATGTAGCGGAACCGAAAGGAAAAGCGGAAATCGGGCACCACATGGCGTATATACTGAATGTTCGTGAAAAATACGGATTGACAGAAGGAGAAATCGGTGAATCCAAGTCGGCGCTGGCATCGAAAGGAAATCCCTACACCGCCAGAGATATTCTCGAGCGCGCATTTCACCAAAAAATTTCTCTCTATACCATGGCAGGCGAATGGTCGAAACTCCGGAATTTGTACTACATCATTGCCAATTTCCATCTCCGCGGCGGTAAACAGGATAAAACGCTCTCCCACCTCTTCCTCGTTTTCTTTCTTGATATGTCGGGCATGGGCAATAAAAATACAGTCACTCCCTATGAGAACCTCTTTCCCACCCAGAAAGGCATGATTCTTTTGATGGACGAAATCCGGCACAAAGAAAAAATGACCGTCGAAAATGTGAGGAACGCCTTTCTCTCTTCCATCGCCGGTATGGCGCCGCGCCTTCCGTTTTCCTATTTTTCGCCCCAAGTCATGGCGGACCAGCTTATAGAAAGACTGCAAGGCGTTCCTTTTAACGGAGCAAAATACATGGCGGAAAAAAACGTGCCCGATGCCTCTTCCAAGTCTTACCACTACGTACCCTGGGGAAGAAACGACGTGAAAAAAGAACAGACGGTCCCCTCCTTTACAGTGCCGAAAATCATGGCGCCGCCTGTACTGAGAATGCCCGCTTTCACCGCGCCCGCTCCTTTTGAATCCACGGAAGACAGGAAAAGGAGAGAAGAGAAAATGAAACGGACGGTGAGTATGAAAAAAAGACCGGTCCGGGAAAAAGAAGAGAAAAAAGGAATCTGGGACCAATTCAAAAAATGGTTCTGAAAGAGTAAAAAAATAGCAAAAGATATGCTACAATAAATTTCATAAGCGTCTATAGCTCAGCTGGATAGAGCAACGGTTTCCTAAACCGTGTGTCGGCAGTTCGAATCTGCCTAGGCGCACCAGCATACACGGACTTTTCTGTCAAAGGAAAAGTCTTTTTTTATGACCGGTTTGGCGTTTTTCCGGTCATATTGTTTGATAAGAAAAAAGAAACGCATTTTCCTGCTTGACCGTGAATCCGGATATGGCTTGACGGAAGCCTTTGATGGCGGCCCTGCTTTTGGGACGGGCAAGATAGTTTTATTTGACCTGCGATGATTTTTTAAGGCAGAAAGGAAAGAAAATGCGGAGCGTGGAAAATAAAATGAAAGGCCGATATAAAAAGATAAAAAATAGTAACAAAATAAATTGATATTGTATTGACGAAAAAATATCGGGGGGGGGTACTATAGACATAGGTATTATCACTCTTGCGTACGGATTGACCGGAGTGAAGTAACAGGTGAAGGAGGGATTCAGTATGAATCATATTTACAAAGTGGTTTGGAACAAGGGGAAAAAATGTTACTCCGTGGTATCGGAAATTGCAAAAAATCACGGAAAATCGTCAAGCTGCCGTAAAAAAGCGATGACGGCTTTGATGGTTGTTTCCTTATTGTCTGCCGGCGGGATATCCTCTGCAGCAGAGGTTCATTATTTCTCTGTCGGTGCTAATGACAGCGGCGCCCCGGCAGATACAAACTGGAATAATGACGGTGCGAAGGGGGCCATCTCAATGGCGATAGGACCCCGTGCGGAAGCATCGGATGCGTACAGTTTGGCGGCAGGCGCCTATGCAAAAGCGAAGGGACAACAGTCGGCGTCTTTCGGTACCAATGCGAATGTGGACGGAGAATCTGCAACGGCCATAGGGGCAGCGACAATAGCAAGAGGCAAGGGAGCCACCGCTTTAGGCGGCGTGGCGAAAGCGAACGGAGTACAGTCATCCGCCATAGGTTCTTTTGCCACGGCGGAAGGAAGACATTCATCTGCTGTCGGGACTTTAGCGAAAGCGCAAGCAATTGGCAGTACGGCCATAGGTGTAAAGTCGACAGCAAAACAGATCGGCAGTGTAGCCCTTGGTGCGGATAGTCTTGCCGATAGGGATGCGGGCGTCCGAGGCGTTGACGTATCCACCGGTAAAGAAATCAGTGAAGATACTCTTTTAGGAGATAAAAAAGAGGAATATCAAAAAGAAGTGGAAAAGCTTGAGAAATTATATACTGAAGAGGATTCTCTACAAAATGATCTCAAGGCAAGCTTGGACAACGATCCGGTTGATAACGATGGAAATAAGATAGAATCGGATAATACAAAAAATCTCAGACAAAATCTGGCAGAAAAAAGAAAAGAAACGGATGCGCAAATCCAAGTGGTCAATGGCTATGTCAAAGCCTGGCAATCGACGGAAGCCGCTGTTTCTGTCGGAAATGCGGAAGCCAATATCACCCGCCAGATTACGGGGGTAGCCGCCGGCACGGAAGACACCGATGTGGTGAATGTAGCACAACTGAAAGCGGCGGTAAAAGATGTAAACACGGAAGCGGCTAAGCATACGACCGTTGTGGCAGGAACGAATATAACGGTAGACGAAGGAACCAATGACAACGGCGGTAAAGAATACACGGTGAAACTGAATGATACGCTCACAGGACTCAAGAGTATAGAAACTGAGAAAATCACCGTCAGTGATAAAGTAACGATTGATAAAGACGGACTGAAGACCGGCGATGTGACAATCAAAGAAGACGGTATCCATGCAGGCGATAAAGTCATTACAGGCGTGGCTGACGGCGTAAAAGCAACCGATGCCGTGAATATGAGGCAACTGGGCGCATTGGATAATCAAGTGGAAACAAATACGAAAAACATTTCCCTTTTAAACGGCAGAGTGGATGTACTGGATACGAGAGTAGACAGAGTCGGTGCGGGAGCGGCGGCACTGGCAGGACTTCACCCGCTGGATTATGATCCGGAAAACAAATGGGACTTTGCCGCAGGCTACGGTAACTACAAAGGAGCGAATGCCCTGGCTGTCGGCGCATTCTACCGGCCTGACGAAAACAAGATGATCAGCATAGGCGGCTCCTTCGGCGGCGGAGAAAACATGGTAAGTGCCGGATTCTCCGTCAAACTCGGACAGGGAACGGGCATAAGCACCTCGAAAGTCGCCATGGCAAACGAAATCCGTGAATTGAAAGAAGAAAACCGGGAAATGAAGCAGGAAATAGAAGATTTGAAGCAACAAATGAAAATCCTCATGGCAAGTAAATAAGAATGAAAAGAAAAAGAATGAACCCTCTTTGTTATAGGGTTCATTCTTTTTTATGTACGGTTTATTTTATTACGGTTCTTCGTGCAAGCGGTTAAGAAAAGACGGGAAAATAAGTGTGGGTAAAACGCCAAAACGATTCTGACCTGTGTACGCAAACATGCCCCCTATCGCCTCGCAGGCTCGGCACTTCCCTCCGTATTCGGGGGAAGCTAACGCTAGGGAAAAAAGAATTACAGTTTTAAAAAGTATTAACTATTAAATGACTATATAAAGAAAAACGCACAAATCGCAAGCTGTCCCCGCCGGTTTGATAATAGAGCAAAGAGTGAAAATCACAAGCCGTCCCCGGATGACGGGAAGCAAGCGAACCACTTTTCGAGGAGCGGAGCGACGCTGTAAAAGTGTGTGAGACGCTTTGCCTTGGCTAAGGTGTCAGCGGAGCTGACGGAAGGGGCAAGTGTGAGCAGAAACGCAAAAAATATTTTTTGTGACAGCTGAAAACGGTTTACCGGTCAAGTATAATAAAGGCAAGAAAGAATTCATATTTCATTCATTTATTTAGTGACAGGGATTCAAAAGTGAACCCCTTTAT
>QWCK01002120.1_pt1 | contig 28602 bp, 31 predicted proteins | sample 1972571 | NCBI WGS metagenome assembly QWCK01 (sample SAMN09866710, study PRJNA288562) | Human gut metagenome isolate term2_stool, whole genome shotgun sequencing... | isolation source: gut | host: Homo sapiens | place: USA: California | reverse complement strand
TGCGACTCCATCAAACATCGAAAGAAAATGGTATGTTGTTGATGCAGAAGGCATGGTTCTAGGTAGACTAGCTAGCCAAGTTGCAGCAATACTAAGAGGTAAAAACAAACCAACCTTTACTCCACACTTTGATACCGGAGATTATGTAATAGTAATCAACGCTGACAAGGTAGTGCTTACAGGTAACAAAGAAGATCAAAAAGAATATAAGAGATATTCTGGATACACAGGTGGTCTAAAAATCACTAAGTTTAAAGATATGAAAGCTACACATCCAGAAAGAATTGTAGAGCATGCAATCGTAGGAATGCTTCCACACAACAAACTTGGTCGCGCTATGGCAAAGAAACTTAGAGTTTATGCAGGAAGCGATCACGGTCATGAAGCACAATTCCCAGAAGCTTTAGATCTTAAGTAAGGAGTAAAAAATGGCAGACAACATTATTCAATCAACTGGTAGAAGAAAAACCTCTGTTGCAAGAGTAACAATGGTACCAGGATCTGGAAATATAATTGTAAATGGAAAAGATTTAGATCAATATTTTGATTTTGAATCTCTTAAAATTGTAGCAAGAAGCCCACTAGCATTAACAGAAAATCTTACAAGCTATGACATAAGAGTTAATGTAAACGGTGGTGGATTTAATGGTCAAGCAGGAGCTATCAGACACGCAATCGCAAGAGCGCTAATCGTAGCAAATCCTGACTATAGAATTGCCCTAAAGAGAGCTGGTTTCTTAACACGTGATTCACGTAAAAAAGAAAGAAAGAAAGCTGGTTTCAAAAAGGCAAGAAAATCTTCACAATTCTCAAAGAGATAATTATACGAATTCAAATCGCAGGAATTTTATTCTTGCGATTTTTTTCTTAAGGGGCTATTATGAACAAAATTAACTATAATAAAGTCATGGAAGAGACCATAGAGAAAATCGATAAAGAGGGTAAAAAGCCAAGGCTATTGCTTCAAGTTTGCTGCGGGCCCTGCTCAACTTTAGTCATAGAAAGATTAAAGAATCATTTTGATATGGATTTATATTTTTATAATCCTATGATTTATCCTAGAAGTGAGCTAGACAAACGTGCGGAGAATTTAAAAATTGTAGCGGAAAAATCTGACTTTGATGGAGAGGTAATAATTCCTGCAAATGACATAGAAGATTTTAATTTGGTTGCACAAAAAAGAAAAGATGACAAAGAGTTCGGTAGGGCTTGCTATGATTGTTACGAACTAAGACTTGCTGAGACTTGCCGTTTAGCAAAAGAAAAAGAATATGATTATTTTACTACAAGTCTTTCGATATCTCCCTACAAAAATGCCCAGTGGCTAAATGAAATAGGAGAGAAGCTTGAGGAAGAATATGGCGTAAAATACCTATATGCAGATTTCAAAAAAAGAGATGGATATAGAAAATCAATAGAACTATCTAAAAAATACGACATCTATAGACAAGAATATTGTGGATGTATTTTCTCAAAAAATGAAAAGGAAGAAAATAATTGTTAATTTTTTTTGATTTTGGGTATCTTTAATATTAGGAGATGGCTATGAAAGACTTACTTTTAATCAAAAAATTAAATCCTTCAAAAGATAATACAAAAATTTTCCCTTACACTTTCCAACTAGATGATAAATTGAGTAAGAAAGTAGCAATGGATATTTTTTGCGATCTAAAATCAAAAGGAATTTTGACAGAGGATCAATTTATGATTAAAGATAAGAGTTTCACAGTCAAAATTAGCTCCGAAAATACAACACAGGTAATAAAGGAGATTTTAGCTAGAAACCTAAATATATACGGAGTATATATTCCATATGGTGAGATGCTAGAAAAAGGAGAAATAAATGAGTAAAGTATTAGATTTATTAAACGACCAAATGAACTTTGAATATGAATCAGCTTATGTTTACAAAGCAATGGCTGCTTATACAGACAGCCTAGACCTTGATGGTTTCACTCACTGGTTTGACGGTCAAGTTCATGAAGAAATTGAGCACGGTGAAAAAATGAAACACTTCCTACAAGAAGTAGGTTACGATGTTAGATATAAGGCAATTCCTGAACCAAAACATGACTACGAAAGTCTATTAGAGGTATTTAAGGCTGCCCTAGATCATGAAAAAGAAGTTACAAGAAGAATTCATGAAATAGCAGAAGCTGCTAGAGAAGAAGATCCTAGAGTTTATTCATTCATCCAATGGTACATTGATGAACAAGTAGAAGAGGAAGATTCAGTAGCTAAGATTATCACCAGACTTGAAAGAATCAATGGTAATTGGGGTGGAATTTACATCCTTAATGGCCAACTTGGTAGAAGATAATATTATAAGGGAGGTTATCCTCCCTTTTTTATATGTAAAATATCTTAATTTCATTTTTTGAATATTAAGATAAATTGGTTTATATTTTAATATATTTGACAATTAGGTTTAATATATGTATAATAATGATACAAGGAGTTAGATATGTTAAAATTACTTTTACTAATCGGAGCATTGATTATAGGCTTCCCACTTATAATTTTATTTGTAAAACTCATTTTAGGCATCCTAGGCATTACTGTAGGGATAGTAAGCCTGCCATTACTAATCATAGGAGGAATTATTTTACTGCCAATTATGATTGTATTTGGCTTATTAACTAAACTATTACCTCTAATCTTAGTAGGAGGTTTGGGATATTTTGCCTATAGATATATTAGAAATAGAGAATATTATTAAGATTTAAAAAGACTAAGCACAGGCTTTTGCCTTGGCTTAGTCTATTTTTTATAGATTTAAAACAAATTTTTCTATTGCTTCTCCTACAGCACCCTTGTTATTATCTTGTATGGTGATGTAGTCAGCACTTTCTTTTACTTGAAGTCTTGCATTTTTAACTGCAACAGATCTTCCAGCTGCTTCAAGCATGGCTACATCGTTGTAGTTATCGCCTATGGCTAGGACATTTTCCATACCGATACCGTAATGGTCACATACTTTTCTTAGGGCTACGGCTTTGTTTACGCCTTTTGCATTAATCTCCATATACATATTTGAAGAATAAGTGATTTCTAGGTCGTAGTTGGTTATTCTTGCAATATCTACTTCGAGAGCTTGAAGTAAGTTCATATTTTTATTTTTAATTATTACCTTAAGGATAGTTTCATCCTTTAGGAAATCAATATTATCTGTATCTAGAACATTTATATGCTTTTCTGCTACAATAGTATCATCAGATAGGTTGATACCGTACTTTTTATCTATGGTATAAATATAGAAAGTAAGTTTATTTTCATAGGCATAGTTAAAAATTTCTCTAGCGTAGTCAAATTTCATATCCACTACATCTATGATTTCCTTACTCTTAACATTCATTATAACAGCTCCATTACAACAAATTATATACCTATCGTCAGAAATTACACCTGCTTGCTCTGGTATATCAAAAACTTCATAAGGGCCTCTACCTGTTGCAAGCATCACAATTAGTCCCTTGTCTATGGCTTTTTTGATAGCTTCCTTGTTTCTTTCCGGTACCTTTTGATCATTTGTTATTATGGTTTCATCAATATCAGATGCAATTAGTTTTATCATATTCGTCCTTATTTATAGTTTTCTTTAAGAAATTTTATAATATCGTCAGATTCGTAGAGATATTCGCCATCGTGATAAAGACATGGCACTTGTCTCTTGCCACCATTTTCGATTAATTCAAGCATTGCTTCACGGTCTTCATTTATATTCACTGTTGGAAGGTCTATGTTATTTTCTTTGCAGAAATCTTCAACTTTTTTACAAAATCTACATACTGTTCCTACATATAACTTGTAATCTTTCATAGTTTCTCCTTTTTTTATAAAATACTTTTATTTAATCTCTGTTATGGTATATTATACTAATGAAACTAAACTTTTTAAAGGTGGTATAATGAAATCAAAAGTAATGGCTTTTATTAGATTTGTCCTAATTTTGATAATCCTAGCCTGTATAGCTATTTTAGGCAAGAGAGGTCTTGATTATTGGACAAATATGAAAAATAATAGATATATAGAAGACTTATCAAAAGAAGCAGAAGCAGATGTGGATAAAAATGAAGTCGGAGAAGTTTCTACAGAAAATGTAAAAGATCCTCTAGCTAGACTTGAAAAAATTCACCTAACCCTTCTAAAAAAATTACAAGAGCAAAATTCAGATGTAATTGCAGTTATAGAAATACCTGGAACTGGAATTAAATATCCTATCCTTCAAGGCCCTGACAATGAGTTTTACCTAAGAAAGGGACTTAATAAGGAATATGATATAGCAGGTTCTATCTTTATGGATGTCTACAATTCATCAGATATAACAGATGATAACTCTGTAATCTATGGTCACCATCTAGAAATTGATTCTATGTTTACACCACTTGACCAATATAGAAAACAAGAATTTGCAGAAAAAAACAGAACGATTTATCTTACTACCGAAGAGGGGCTAAGAGAATATGAAATCTTCTCAGCCTATGGTACACCATCCAGCTCTGATTATAGGACACTTGATTTTACTTATGACGGGGATAAGGTACCTTATTTTAACAAGCTTAGATCAAGCTCTGAAGTAAATCTTGATACCAGAGCCTTTACTGACGATGATACAATAATTACCCTATCAACTTGTCAATATGATTACGACGATCAAAGGCTTGCAATCCACGCTGTTAGGATTAGATGATGAGATTTGAAACTGATAATAAGAGAAAATTAAATATTGAAGAAAGCTCTGAGGGTCTAATCCTTAGAGAGGATTCTTTTAAAGTTGACCATATTTTCGAATGTGGTCAATGTTTTAATTTCAGAAAAAACGACGACGGGTCATATACTGCTGTTTTTTTGGGAAAGATAATAAATCTCCTAGAAGGCGAAGATTACACCTTGATTCGTAATGTAAGTATAGATGAATTTTATGAAATTTTTTATGATTATTTTGACCTAGGCACAGACTATGAAGCTATAAAAAAAGAATTGTCTAAGTCTGAGATTTTAAAAAAAGCAAGTGATTATGGCCATGGGATTAGAATTTTAAACCAAGAATTATTTGAAACTACTATTTCCTTTATAATTTCAGCCAATAATCAGATACCAAGGATCAAAAAAGCTGTTAGGATAATTTCCGAAAGATACGGAGACTATCTTGGAGAATATATGGGAGAAAAATATTATTCTTTTCCTACTCCAGAAGTCTTAGCCCAGGTAGCCCCACTTGATTTAAGAGAATATGCTAGAGTTGGTTTTAGGGATGTGAGAATTGTGGAAACTGCAAAAGCCTTTGTAGACGGATTTCTAAACTTTGAAGATGAAAAGGTCTTATCTGATAAGGACCTTCATAATAAACTAAAAGAGTTACCAGGAATAGGACCAAAGGTGGCTGATTGCATTATGCTTTTTGCCTACCATAGGAGGGAGACCTTCCCAGTTGATGTTTGGATAAAAAGAGTAATGGAAACACTCTTTATAGGCAAGGAAGTACCAAAAAAACAAGTAGATGACTATGCTAGGGAAATCTTTGGAGACCTTGCAGGCTATGCCCAACAATATCTATTTTATTATGGCAGGGAAAATGCTATAGGAAAGTAGGATCTATTATAAGGATAAATTAAAACAAAGCCATTTGGACTTCTTTCTATTTGGCATTTTTGTATTGTTATTTATCCTAAGTGGAGAGATTATATATTTAATTTTTGGGACACTATTATTTATTTTATTTGATAAATAGGAAGTTAATAGAAATTTAAAAAAGAGTTGAATTTCAAAATGAAATTCAACTCTTTTTTAGTGTTTAAATTCAATATATAATATTTTATAGGGCTTTGATTATTTCAAAAAGTTCCCTAGCGGATTTTAGTGGGCCGTCTGTTTCCATGCCTTCTACTCCGAGTTGGGTTTTTATTTGGCCTACTTTTTTCTCGTTTTCGTAAAGTTTAGCAAAATATGTTTCAATTAGCTTATCGCAAGTTTCTTGTTTTTGGTAAGGACCAAAAGGATTTGCAAAGTAGGATTCTACAAGACCAGTTTCTGTAGTTGTGCCCTTGGCAAACCTTGCTCCTCTTTTGAAAGTTTTTATAGCTTCTTCTTTGTCATCTAGGATAGAAATTGAATTTTCGCTCTTCTCTAGTTTGTCGTAGTTATTTGCATATAGGAAGAAGTCAACTTCATAGCCTTCCATGATTTGACTATAGTCAGCAACTGGCATGATTAGTCTTGCGTTTGTCTTATCAGGGTTCATAAAGATTGATCTATCGATTTGTTTAAAAGCGTAGCCTGCATCTAGGTCGTCAAGTCTTACAAAGGCGCCGATTTCAGTACCATAGGCCATCACCTTGTCATCTTTTATTCTAAAGGTTCCCATATCGTCAAATATTACTGTCATATCTTTTATATAGTCTTTAGCAAGAGTTCTGAAAGCTTCAATTGATTCACTTTTACCAGCACCAGAGTCACCTAGGATTACAACATTTGCTGTTTTGCCGTTTTGTAAAACTACATTCACACCTGCTCCGTGGATTGGAAGGTATGATTTTTTCATTGATATGATATTTGAAAGTGTTAGACACATTTTCTTTAAGTAACCAAAATAATCTTTCTTGTCTGTATAGTTTACATAGCCGATTAAAAGACCGTTTTTATTTTCATAAAATACGTTTTGGTCTTTGGTATTTTCTCCACCAAATAAATAAACAGCATCTGGTTTTTTGCTTTGAATTTCTTCTTCATCTGCTAGGTCAAATAAGTTTGAAGCAGAAATACCGTGGGTGATTAGGTTGTGGTGAAAGTAGATATATACTAAGTTGTCACCTACTTTTGCTGGATAACATAAAAAGTCATCTGTATCTATGTCTAGACCAATGATTGGATTTTCGTAAACTTCCTCAAAGAAACCGTCTCTCTTATTACTCTTGGTGTAGGTAATATAAGGAGTTTCAATCATTACCTTGGTTATAAAAGGTATCTCATTTAAAAACTGTAATTCATCCGGATAGTCAATTTCGAAATTTTTTACAATCATAGAAGCATTTGCACCGGCAGGTACTTGTCTAAAGACCTTAGGAGTTTTGCCTGTGACTGAAACTTCTGCCTTTCTATAGATATCAAGGATTAAATCCTTGAAGTTTATATTTGAAGTTAGGAAGTTTTCAACTTCTAGACCTCTTTCGTAGTCTGATTGTTCGATTACTGAATATCTTTCAAGTTTTCTCCAGTAATCGTAGAAGTCTTCAACTATTCTAATAAGAGCGTCTCTTTCTTCGTTTAGTTGATAATATTTGTTGATTTTTTCTGAGATTTCGTCAAGACTCATGACTGTGAGAATTTTGGTTATATCTCTAATTTCACTTGCAAGGACTTCTATATCACTAGCTCTAAAAAATTTTTCTAGATATGTATAAATCCTTGTTCGATTTTCCTTGTGAAAACTTACGAAAGAGCAAATTACTTCAAAAAAACCTTCGCTCTTTAATAGGTCATCTGTGTCATTAAAAAAGGCCTTTGAAAAGTTAATCACGGCCTTATTGTTTGAAATATTTATTGCTTTTTTCATTATAACCCCATTTCTTATTCTTTTCTTTATTTAGTATTTTACTACTATTTTAAACAAAAACTAATTGAATGAGGACCATATATATAAAAGTGCCTACAGAAATTGATAGGAATAGCTTTTTGAACTTTGCATGAAGAAATATAACTGACAGGCTAGCTATTATTTCTGGTAATCCGTAAGGATAGGCTAGGAGGTTTATATTTCTAAGGGCAAAGACAACTAGTAGGGGCATAAGGGCAAAAGGTAGGTATTTGCCAAAATATTTGATTAGATCTGGAAGCTCTTTTCTTGAAAAGAAGAAAAAAGGAGTTGATCTAATAAAAAATGTTGTGAGGGTGGATGCTAGTATCATTAGTAAAATTTTAGTCATTTATTTCCTCGATTCTTCCTCTAAGTCCGTAAAGGCTTAGAACTATTAAAAGTAGAGCTGGGATCATGAAATTATCTGGCTTAAAGATTAAAAGCGAGATGATTGAAAGAGCAAGACCTACTTTTAGAGGTTTGTGGTTTGGTGTTGAGAAATACTGCTCAACTAATAGAACTAAAAATAGGGCGGTAAGTACAAAGTCCATACCCATAGTGTTAAAGCTAATTAGTCCTCCAAGTAGAGCTCCAATAAGTGAAGCAAGGGCCCAAACTAAGTAGTTAATAATTCCTATGGCTAGGAAAAAATCAGATTTATTTACATCATCTGGGGCCTTGATTGAAGTATCAAGGGCAAAAGTTTCGTCAGAAAGTGTTAGGATAAATAAAAATTTGCTTCTAGAATTTTTGTACTCTTTTAATAAACTTACCCCGTAAAACATCATTCTAATATTTACCGATAGAGTTAAAATAATAATAGCAATGATTGAAATATCAGATTTAAGTAGAGGTAGAATTACGAATTGCATGCTGCCAGCATACATGGTCAGTGACATAAGTGGTGCAAAGAGGGGATTAAAACCTGCTTGGCTTACCATTATGCCATAGGTGATTCCCAAAAACATATATCCGATTATAACGGGTATAGTATAAGGGAAAGCTTTTTTAAATGCTTCTTTCATAGGATTTCCTTTCCTTGATGGATTTTTGAAGTGTTTTTTATGTAAAATTTACTTATATTTTACTTAGCACTTACAAGTGATTCAATAAATTACATATATTTTAACATATATTTACAAAAAGTAAAGGATAGTTTGAAATTAGGCATTTAACTTGTATAATATAGCAGGTTAAATTAGAAAAATGTCTCAGATTTTATTTATTTGAATAGGAGAAATCATGAAAAACTATGACATTGTGGTAGTAGGAGCAGGGGCTTCTGGAGCCTTTCTTGCTTACGAGCTTACAAAATTAAATACAAAGAAAAAGGTACTTATTATAGATGGTGGACGCAAGGTTGAAAACAGAACTTGTCCAATCACAGAGGGCAAGGTTGATCACTGCATAGGATGTAAGCCATGTAATATTATGTATGGTTTCGGAGGTGCAGGAACCTTGTCAGATGGAAAGTACAATATCACAACCAATTTTGGTGGAGACCTTCATCGATATATCGGTGAAAAAAAGGCCATGGAACTTATGGAATATGTCGATAGTGTTCTTATGGATTTTGATGGTGGGGATGATTTAGAGCTATATAGCACTGACAAAAATGACCTAAAAACAAAATGTCTCCGCTATGACCTTCACTTATTAGATGCCAAGGTTCGTCATTTTGGTACAGATAGAAATAAATTAATTCTGCAAAGAATTTACAATTATGTGAAGGACACTGTTGATTTTGAATTTTCTACTATGGTTGAAGATGTAGACTATATTGACGGCAAATACATAGTAAAGACAAATAAAGGCGAAGAATATTCTGCAGATGACCTAGTGCTTGCAGCGGGCAGGTCTGGCTCTAAATGGATAGGCGATGTTTGCGATAAATTTGGTATAAAATCAAAGAGAAATAGAGTAGACATCGGTCTTAGAATAGAAGTTCCAGCGGAAGTTTTCAAACACATCACAGATGATGTTTATGAAGCAAAAATCATGTATCAAACCAAACAATACAACGATATTGTAAGGACTTTTTGTATGAATCCTTATGGCCACGTTGTAACAGAAAATACAAATGGGATTTTGACTGTAAACGGTCACTCTTTCACTGATCCTAAGTTACAATCAGAAAATACAAACTTTGCTCTTTTGGTTACAAATAGGTTTACTGAGCCATTTGAAGACTCAAATGAATATGGTGAATCAATTGCAAAACTCTCTAATATGCTAGGTGGCGGAGTTTTGATGCAAAGATTTGGAGACCTTGTCAAGGGACGTCGTTCTTCAGATAGAAGGATGGAAAAGTGCTTTACTAAGCCAACCATGAACGCAACTCCTGGAGATTTATCCCTAGTTGTACCAAAAAGGCAACTAGATGATATAATTGAGATGATCTATCAGCTAGATAAGATTGCCCCAGGTATGGCCAATGATGATACTCTTTTATACGGTATAGAAGTTAAATTTTATAATTCGGAAATAGAAGTGAATGAGAATTTCGAGTCAACTCACAAGGGACTTTTCTGCATAGGCGATGGTTCTGGTGCAACTCACTCCCTATCTCAAGCTTCTGCATGTGGAATAGAAGTAGCGAGGGTACTTGCATAATGAAATATTTTTACCAACAAATAACTAAAGAAGATGGCATAGTTATGAGGGGTGTATTGAACACTCCAGACGATTTTGATGAAAATAGAAAATATCCTGCCGCAATAATTATACACGGCTTTGGTGGTGACAGAAATGGTGGAGTGAATTTCAGATTAAACTACGCCAAATACCTTACAGAAAGAGGATTTGTGGTTTTCAGGTTTGATTTTTCAGGCTCTGGCGAATCGGACGGAAGCTTTTATGACATGACTGTAAGTCGTGAAGAAAAAGAGCTTGAGATGATAAATGATTTTGCCAAGATGAAATACTATGTAGATAAGGATAGGCTATATTGGGTAGGCCATTCTCTAGGTGGTGTTTTATCTAGTCTCTTAGCTTATAAATTAAAACCTAAAGCCTTGGTCCTTTGGGCTCCAGCAAGCGATATGAACAACAAGGATTATTTAAAAGTTATGGCAAAAACTGTTTTCGAAGGCGAAATATCTGGACAAACCAAGGTTGAAAATAACAAGTCTTATGAAGATTTAATTTCAAAAATAGAAGACGCTGATATAGGCGGAGTTAAGATAAATAAGAATTTCCTAATAGACTTTATCCTAAAAGATATTTATGGATCAGCCGCAAAATACGAAGGAAATGTCTTAATTGTAAGGGGAACAGAAGACACACTAGTATTTAGAGACTCCAATGAGAAACTAAGAGATGCCTTTAAAAGTGCTAGATATTTTGAAATTGAGGGGGCAGACCATTCCTTTACAAACGCAGATCATAGAAAAACATTATATGAAATGTCATACAGATTTATAAATGAAAATTAATTGCCACGAAAGTGGCTTTTCATTTGCAAAAAAAGATGAAAAGAGCGAAAAATCAGTTATAATACAAGTATGGAAAAAATACTAATTACCACAAGTTTCGGTCTTGAAAGCCTAGTTAAGTTTCAGCTTAAAGATATGGGCTACAAAGATTTTGAAGTAAGTGATGGGATGATTAGCCTTAAAGGCGAATTATCTGACCTAGCAAAATTAAATATCAACCTAAAACACGCTGATAGGGTCTATTTAGAACTAAAAAGTTTTAAGGCTATGGATTTTGAAGAACTTTTTGAGAATGTAAAAAGTATCCCTTGGCAGGACATTTTAAACGAAGATAGCAATTTTATAGTAAATGCAAGAAGCTATAAGTCAAAATTATTTTCTTTAAGGTCTATCCAGTCTATAAGTGAAAAGGCGATTATTGACAAGCTTAAGACTTTTTATCATAAGTCTTTTTTTGAAAAATCAGCTGAGAGAGTAAATATTGAAGTAATGATTGAAAAAAACATCGCTAGAGTTTGTATAGATACATCGGGCGACGGCCTTCACAAAAGAGGCTACAGGGAAGGGACTGTAAAGGCTCCACTAAGGGAAAACTTAGCAGCAGCCTTAGTTGACCTATCTTTCTATAATTCAGACAGGTTTTTATTTGATGGTTTTTGTGGATCGGGAACTATACTTATAGAAGCTGCAAGACAAGCGCGCAATATAGCCCCAGGAATTGATAGAGATTTTGATTTTACAAGCTTTAAATTTATTGATCCAAAGATATATAAGGATGCTAAAAAAGAAGCTATGGAAAGAATTGATTACTCTAAGAAATTAAATATCCTTGGTTCTGATATTTCAGGAAGAGCCATATCTCTTGCTCAGAAAAACGCTATAAATGCAGGAGTAGAAGAAGATATTTCTTTTATCACCAGGGACTTTGGGTCAGTTGCCCTAGCAGATGACTATGGAGTATTTATTTCAAATCCCCCATATGGAATGAGGTTATCGGAAACAGATTTATCTGATATTTATAAAAAACTTAATTACAAGCTAGCTAAGCTTGATACCTGGTCACTTTATTTCATAACAGCAGACGAGAAATTTGATAGACAGTTTAAAAGAAAATTATCTAAGAAGAGAAAATTATATAATGGTGGCCAAAAAGTAGATTTCTACCAATATTTTGGCAAGAGACCAGATTAAGGAGGACGTCATAACTGAGGAAAACAAGAAAAAGAAATCAAGGGTTTTAATCCTTATATTTCTAGTAATAGTTGCACTTTATTTAATAGTTACAGTAATTTTTAGCTTTATCGCCCTACCAAATACCCATGTAAATGGCAGGGATATTTCTTATGCATCAAAAGAAGAAGCATTGAGAAGACCTTCAGAGCCTTTTACAATTGATATTGTTGGTAGAGATGGTAGGAAGGCAAGCATAGATCTTAAAGATATAGACTATAGCGCAAGCATACCTGATTCTGCGTCTATAGATCAAAATCCTTTTAAATGGCCACTTGCTTTTGCAAATATAGATAGCGATGACTTTAGTTTTGACTACAATGTCAAATACAACGAAGAAAAACTTGATAAAAATCTTAAAAATCAGGCTTTGATTTCAAATGTGACAGAACCTGTAAATGCTAATCTTAAGTATGAAGATGGTGCCTTTAAAATCATCCCAGAAGTTATGGGAAATATGATTGACTATTCAAAACTATCAAAAAAAATAAAAGAAGCTATTTATAATCACAAGGAAGAGCTTGTTTTAGAAGATAGTGACTATATAAATCCAACAGTTACAAACAATTCTAAGAAACTTGCAGACTTATTAAGTGATGGCAAGACAATAGAAAATATGAAAATTGGATTTAATTTTACTGGTTTTGATTATAAGCTTGAAGGCGAAAAATTAATAAATATGTTTGATACCGATAAGGGTAGCTTTGAGCTCAATTACGATAAGCTAACAGCCTATGTAGAGGAATTAGCTGATGCTACAGATACTTACGGTAAAAACAGAACCTTTAACGCAACAGGTATAGGAAAGATTACAGTAAATCCGGGAGTTTATGGTTTTATCTTAGATGTGCCGGGAACAGTTGATAAAGTTTATGAACTTGTCAATGAAAGAAAATCAGGCAATGTAGAACCTGTTTACGAAAGAAGAGCTTTTACTAGAGAAGAAGACGGAACAGATATTGGTTCTACTTATGTAGAAGTAGATATTTCCCGTCAATATATGTGGCTGTACCTAGATGGAGAGGTTGCCCTTGAAACATCTATAGTTACAGGCATGGGACATACCAGAAAATGGGCTACTAATGTAGGAGTAGGATCAATCCTATCTAAGGCTACTAATCAGATATTAAGAGGCGCTGGATTTGACGGCTCAAGATACGAAAGCCCTGTAAAATACTGGATGCCAATTGGTTGGGATGGTGAAGGCTTCCACGATGCCTCTTGGAGAGGTGGATTTGGTGGAAATATCTACCTAACAAATGGTAGTCACGGATGTTTAAATATGCCACCAGCTATGGCAGGAAAACTATTTGAACTAGTACCTCATGGCACACCAGTAATAGTTTATGAATCAAGTACAAGTAACAGCCCAGCGATGAGCTATTAGGATAAAAAATGATTAAGATAAAAAATGTAAGTTACACCTATCCAAGCCTAGATGGGGATAGCGAGGGTAAAACGGCCCTAGATGATATATCTATAGATATAAATAAGGGGGACTTTGTGGCTATTTTAGGCCACAATGGCTCTGGCAAATCAACCTTAGGCAAACTTTTAAATGCACAAATTAAACCTAGCAAGGGAGAAATTCTAGTTGATGATATATCAAGCTCTCAAGAGGGAAGTGAGTGGGACATTAGAAAGAAATGTTCCATGGTATTTCAAAATCCAGACAACCAGATGGTTGCAACCACAGTTGAAGAAGAAGTAGCTTTTGGTCCAGAGAACCTAAGGGTAGAGCATCCTGAGCTTAGACAAAGAGTCGATAGGGCTCTAGAACAAGTAGGAATGTCAGAATATAAACACAGAAACCCATCAAACCTATCAGGTGGTCAAAAGCAAAGAGTCTCAATTGCAGGTGTAATCGCTATGTTATCTGATTATATAATTTTTGATGAGCCAACCGCCATGCTAGATCCTCAAGGTAGGAAGGATGTAGTGGGTCTTATAAAAAGTCTAAACAAAGATTATAATAAGACTATAATTTATATCACCCATTACATGGAAGAGGCTGTACTTGCTGATAAAATAGTAGTTTTAGACAGGGGCAAGAAGGCACTTGAGGGAGATAGCAGAGAAGTTTTCTCACAAGTTGAGAAAATGAAGAGCTTGGGCCTTACAGTACCCCAAGTTACAGAAGTAGCCTACGGCTTAAGCCAAAAGGGAGTTAAGTTTGACAAACTGCCTTTGACAGTCGAGGAGTTTTTAGAAAGCTTATGAAAATAGAAATAAAAAACGTTGATTATATCTACAATGAAGGCTTGCCAAACGAAGTATATGCCTTAAAAGATATTAATCTAGAAATAAATAGCAGAGAAATAATTGGTCTAATAGGTCAAACTGGATCAGGTAAATCGACCCTAGTTCAGCTTTTAAATGGTCTTTTAATCCCAACAAACGGGGATGTTATTATAGACGGAATAAATTCTAAGGATAAAAACAAGAGAAAGGCAGCCAGATTTAAGGTAGGGCTAGTCTTTCAATACCCAGAAAACCAATTATTTGAAGAGACTATAGCGAAAGATATAGCCTTTGGTCCAAAAAACATGGGCTTAAAGGACGATGAGATAAATAAGAGAGTAAAAGCTGCCATGGAAAAAGTTGGTCTTGACTATGAAACCTACAAAGACGTCTCACCTTTTGAGATTTCAGGTGGTCAGCAAAGAAGGGTAGCTGTAGCAGGCATTTTATCTATGAATCCAAAAGTTTTGGTCCTAGATGAGTTGACTGCAGGTCTAGATCCTATTGGTCGTGAAGAAATTTTTAGAGAGCTTATGAAAATTTACGAGGCTGATGACGAATTAACTATTGTCCTTGTAAGTCACTCTATGGAAGATGTGGCAGAGTACGTCGATAGGGTAATAGTTATGAATGATGGCAAGGTTTATTCAGATAAGTCTACCTTTGATACATTCACATCCGTAGACCTTGATACTATAGGTCTTGATGTGCCACAAATTACTAAATTTATGAGAGAATATAAAAAGGTAAACCTAGATGTGGATGAAAAAATCTACACAGTTGAGGCCGCGATAGAAGAATTATACAAACACCTAGGAGGCAAAAATGACTAATATAACAATAGGTCAGTACCTTCCTTTTGATAGTTTTGTTCATAGACTCGACCCAAGGGTTAAGATTGTTGGGGTATTTTTATATATAATTACAATATTTTTTGTAAAGAACTTTGTGACCTATATCCCATTTGTAGCTCTTTTAATTGCACTTTTGGCTATAGCAAAGATTCCGTTTAAGGCAATATTAAGATCCCTAAAACCCTTGATTTTCATAATTGTACTTACAGGTGTAATAAACTTAATTACAACACCTGGTAAGGAAATTTTTAGTTTTTGGAAAATTTCAATCACAGAAGAAGGTATATACAGGACTGCTTTTACAATACTTAGACTTGTACTAATTATTCTATCAACATCAGTTTTAACATATACCACAAGCCCAATGGAATTAACTTATGGTCTTGAAAAACTTTTTTCTCCTCTAAAGAGAGTTGGTTTTCCAGCAGGTGAGCTTGCCATGATGATTTCAATATCTCTAAGATTTATACCAACTCTTTTTGATGAGGCCAACAAAATCAAAATGGCCCAGATGGCAAGGGGAGCTGATTTTGAGTCGGGAAATATTATAGACAGAGCAGTGTCTATGATTCCTCTTTTAGTACCTTTGTTTATAAATGCTCTAAAAAGGTCTGGAGATCTTGCAACTGCAATGGAAGCTAGACTTTATAGGATAGGCGAAGAGAGAACAAAACTTAACGAAATATCAATGAGCAGAAAAGATTGGATATCCATAATGGGATTTGCAATTTTTTGCTTCATAATTATACTTTTATATTTTATATGATTAGAAATATTTTATTAGAACTTGCTTATGATGGTAGAGATTTTAAGGGCTACCAGTATCAGATAGATCAAAGAACAGTTGAAGAAGAGTTAAAAAAGGCAATTCATGAAGTGACAGGCGAAGAAAATAGGATAATTGCATGTGGTAGAACAGATGCGGGCGTACATGCTAAAAGTTTTTATATAAATTTTCTAACAGCTTGTGATGTTAATCCCAAGGGATTTTTCTACCATATCCAGCCTCACCTTCCCGATGATATTTTAGCCTTATCTTCAAAGGAAGTGGGACTTGATTTTCACGCTAGATTTTCTTGTAAGTCAAAAACTTATAAGTATATCATTAACCAGGAAAAAAATCCTCACCCTCTTTATAGGGCATACATGGAGAATATCACCTATAAGCTTGACTATGATAAGCTTGCCTATGGTCTTGAAATATTAAAAGGAGACCATGATTTCAGGCTTTTTATGAAAGAAGATAAAAATCTTGATATCAATACTAATAGAAGGATTGATGACTGTTATTTTAATAGGAAAGAAAATAGGCTTGAGATTTTCTTTAAGGCAGAATCTTTCCTTCATAATCAAGTGAGAATTATGACAGGAAGCTTAATTGAACTTGCAAGAGGCAAGATTAGTTTAGATGAATTTAAAGCGTACTTTGATCCAAAGACAAAGAAGCGAGCAAATCCAGCACTAAGTCCTGTGGGTCTTTATTTATGGGAGGTTGAATATTGATTGTAATAGATATATTTAAGGAGCTAAAAGCTCTTATAATTTTATTATTTTGTCTTTTATCAGTATTTGTTGTAAAAGAATCTTATATGACAGTCCTCCTTATAGTAGATTCTTTCTTCCTATTAGCCTTAAGTTTTTATATTAGGTCTAATGGGCTAATTATAAGTAAAAATATTTTTTATATAATAATTGCAAGTGTGAATGTATTTACTTTGCTTTTTGTGATACAATATTTATTACAAGGAGAGATAAGTTCTGAATTATTAGAAAAGATTTTTGCGATTTTTATTGATAAAGATCAAAGTATTATCTATGTAGGATGGCTATTAATCCTATCATCAGGACTTATAATTTTAGAAAAACTAGGCGGTGGTAAGAGTGGACGATAATAAAATTAAAATTGACGAAGAGTTAATAGAAGATAAAAACGAAAATAAAGAGCAAAAAACAAATAAAAATGAAAAAACAAATCCTCTTAAAAGACTTGAGGAAGTAAATAAAAGAAATTTAATTTTTGGTATAATTGGAGTAATTTTAATTGCCTTGGTAATATTTATGATTACACAAAAGAAAAATGCTTCAATTCAAAATGCAGCTACAACTAGTCAAATTGATGAAAACTCTTACAACCAATCTCGTATAATGAGGGTAGATTTAAACAAAATCAAATCAATTGACTTTGACCTAGGATCTTCAGACGTTAGAATTCAAAGGTCGAATACCAATCCTTATATCGAATATACCGAGTTATTTAGAGGAGAAGACCAAGCCTATAAGCTTGACGTAAGCTTTGAAGAAGGAGTCTTAAAGCTAAAGAGCAAGGTAGAAGGCAAGGAACTTTACATGAAGGATAAAATTCCTATAGTAAGGATTTTCCTACCATCTGAAGGCGGTATAGAAGAAATCAAGGGAACTATTGGTGCGGGCGATGTTAAAATTGATGATCTAGAGGTAAAGAACTTTGACCTAAAGATTATGAGTGGAAATATCAGTTTAAATAATGGATTTTTCCAAGGCTCAATCAAAAATGAATCAGGATCTATAAATCTTAACAAGAGCGAGCTATCAAATACAAAACTTTCTACAGTCACAGGCGATATTATTGTTAAGGAATCAAAACTAGGCAATAGGCTTGATTTCACAACATCTACAGGTGATATTTTAATAGAATCTAAAAATACTATTGATAATTATAATATAAATGCTTATCTAGAAGTAGGTAATTTTGTTTTAGGAAATATTTCTTACAGAAATATCTCAGACGGATACTATTCCGATAATAAAGCCAAAAACAATATCGATCTTAGGACAAAGATAGGAGATATTGTCTTTAACAAGGGCGAGGGAGCAACAATCGAAAACGAAGAGTATCTAACAAACGATACAAAGATTAAGGATGATGATGAAGATAATGCTCTTGAGAAAAATATAGATAGGACTGAGAAAGAAAATAAAAAACGCAAGAAAAAAGAAAGTCAAAAAAATCAAGAAGAAAATCTTGATGAAAATACAGATGATAATCTTGATGAGGAAGAAAATAATTAAGTCCTAGGACTTAATTATTTTTTTGCAAGGATAATATGACAGATGAAATCACCAAAAATTTAAAAAAATATTTCGGTTTTGATTCCTTTAGACAGGGTCAAAGAGAAATTATAGAAAAAATATTAGAGGGGAAAGATGTTCTTGGAGTATTGCCAACAGGTGGTGGTAAGTCTATTTGCTACCAGTTACCAGCTCTTATGAAAGATGGCCTCACACTCGTAATATCTCCTCTTATAAGTCTTATGAAAGATCAAGTTGATGCGCTAAGAGAAGATGGAATTAAGGCAAGCTTTATTAATTCGAGCCTGGATTTTGAAACTTATATCGATACTCTAAATAGTGTCAAAAAAGGAGAGATAAAGCTTTTATACATATCTCCGGAAAGACTTGAGAATGATTTTTTTAGAGAATTTTTAAAGGATATTAACCTGGCCTTTGTGGCTGTTGATGAGGCTCACTGTATATCTCAGTGGGGTCATGACTTTAGACCGTCATATAAATTAATAGCTGATCTTTATGATATCCTAGGAAGTAACTTGCAAATAGCGGCCTTTACTGCCACCGCTACCAAGGAAGTAAGAGAAGATATTATAAAAAATCTCGCTTTGAAAGATGCCTTTGTGAAAGTTACAGGTTTTGATAGGCCAAATCTTAAGTTTATAGTAAGAAAACCCAAAGACAAACTAAAATTTCTGAAAAACTACCTGGATGATCATAAAGGGGAATCGGGCATTATATATGCTTCTACCAGAAATAGAGTAGATAGACTTGAAAGATATATAAAGGCTATGGGTCTTAGTGTTACAAAATATCATGCAGGCCTAAGTGAAGATGAGAGGAAAAGAGCTCAGGAAGATTTTATTTTTGATAAAAAAGATTTGGTTGTAGCTACAAACGCCTTTGGAATGGGAATTGATAAATCAAATGTGGGCTTTGTCATCCATTATAATATGCCAAAGGACATGGAATCCTACTACCAAGAAGCAGGTCGTGCTGGAAGGGATGGGGAGGATGCTGATTGCCTACTTCTTTATTCTGCTCAGGATATTATTATAAATAAGCACTTAATTAACCAAAGTACAAACCTAATCTATAGAAAGATCCAACTTGAAAAGCTTCAAACCATAATTAACTATGTTAATACTATGAAATGCCTTAGAGCTTTTATTCTTGAATATTTTGGCCAAGATTATGATGGCAAGTGCGCTTTTTGTTCAAATTGTCTTGACGATGTAAAAAAGGAAGATAAGACTGTTGATGCTCAAAAAATCTTATCCTGTATATTCAGACTCGACCAAAGATATGGAATAAGTACAGTTGTTGATTGTCTTAAGGGGTCAAAAAATAAAAATTATAGGGAAAAAGGCCTTAGCCAAATATCCACCTATGGGATTATGAAGGATAAATCTGTAGAAGAGATCAAAGACTTGATAGGAGTACTTGTGGCTGATGGCTATATAAAGGTACTAGGTTTAGATTATCCCATCCTTGCTCTTACAGAAAAATCTAAGGATATCTTATTTGATAGGGTTAAATTTTATGCAAGGAAGACCGAAGTTAAAAAATCAGTTAATAACAAAACTCGCGACCTGGCTAGTGATGGCGACCAAGCCTTATTTGATAGACTTAAGAAAGTGAGACTTGATTTATCAAAGCTAAGAAAAATCCCGCCCTTTATAATATTTTCAGACCAATCTCTCAAAGATATGGCTGTTAACAAACCAAAAAACGATGAAGAATTTTTACAAATAAAGGGAGTTGGGGAGAAAAAACTCATTCAATATGGCGATATTTTCATAGCAGAGATACTAGATTATCTAAGAAATGAGTAAAATTAATTTAAAGCAAAAAAGTGATGGTTAGAATAGATTTACTATTTTTAACCATCACTTTTTAAATATAAATTTATAGTAGTTGGATACCCTTGTTAGCAAGGGTTCTTCTTTGGTCGTCTGGCCAGTAGGATACTTGAACTTCTCCTATGTGGGCCTTTTGTAAAAAGAACATACATAGTCTTGATTGACCGATACCGCCACCTACAGTTTGTGGAAGTTTATTATCAAGAAGCATCCTGTGGTAGTCGTATTTTAGTCTATCAAGGTTGCCAGATTGTTTTAGCTGTTCATTTAATCTGTTGCTATCAACTCTGATACCCATAGATGAAAGCTCTAAAGCATCGTCAAGTACTGGGTTATAAACAATTATATCTCCGTTTAAAAGCCAATCGTCGTAGTCTGGAGCTCTATTATCGTGCTTATCGCCGTTTGAAAGGATAGTTCCTATTTGTGATAAGAAAATAGCTCCGTATTCTTTTGCAGCAAGTCTTTCTCTTTCTTTGGCTGTCTTATCAGGATATTTTGCCAAAAGCTCCTCGCTAGTCATAAATCTGATTTGATCTCTTAAAAGCTTGGTTCTTGTTGGGATTAGTCCGCAAAGATATTCATCAAGACTTTTCATTGTTCTATAGATTGTTTCAACGACTCTTTTTAGATAGACTTCAGTCCTGTCTTCTTTATCTATGATTAATTCCCAGTCCCATTGGTCAACATAAAAAGAATGAGTATTGTCAGGCTCTTCTGAGGCTCTTATGGCGTTCATGTCAGTGTATAAACCTTCGTGAACTTTAAATTTATACTCCATTAGGGCGTATCTTTTCCATTTAGCTAGGGAATGGACAATTTCCATCTGTTCATTGTCAGCTTCAGGTAAGTTAAAAGAAACTGGTTTTTCAACACCATTTAGGTTATCATTTAGACCTGATTTGCTAGATACAAAAAGTGGTGCAGATACCCTTTTTAAATTTAAATTATTGGCTAGGTTGATTTGAAAATAATCTTTTATTTCTTTTATTAAAACTTGAGTCCTATAAAGATCCTCATTTGATTTATAATCTTCTGGTATTACTAATTTCATAAATTAATTCTCCATCTTCTATTTTTCGCTACTATTCTTCTATTTTACTTCATTTATAAGAAAATAAAAATTAGCAAAAACTAAAATTTTTCTATAAATTTATCGGCTATTTGGAAAAGGAAATAACTTGACTTAAGTAAAATAAATTGTATAACTTATTTTGGAATGGTGTAAAATAAATTTTACATTTATACTTACTTATTAACGCCATTTCAAAAGAACCAGGATAAAAGAATAATTCCGTCACCAGGTGAGGTGACTTTTTCTTTGTCCAAAATAAATAGGAGAGATAATGGAAAGTAAATTTAAAGAATTGTTTCAATTTGAAGGCAAAGTTTCTTTTAAAGAAGCCTTCCCACTAGCTTTACAACACGTAATCGCTATGATTGCCGGTTGTGTAGCTCCAGCTTTGATTTTTGCTGATGCAGCAGGCCTTAGCCACGCTGATAGCATTATCCTTGTCCAGATGGCACTCATAGGTTCAGCCCTTACTTCATTTTTGATGCTTTATCCAATAGGGATTTTGGGTAGTAGATTACCTATGATTTATGGTGTAGCCTTCCCATATGTGCCAACCATGATTGCCCTTTGTGGTCAATTTGAATCAGCAGGTCCTGCTGGAATTGTGGCTGTAGTTTTAGGAAGTCAATTAATAGGAGCTATTGTTTCTATAGTATTTGGCCTTGCCCTCAAATATATAACACCATTTTTTCCACCACTTGTATCAGGAACTGTAGTTTTGGCTATAGGCCTTACCCTATATCCAGTTGCTATTACAAATATGGGTGGAGCAGGATCAGTTACTGCACCTGGTTGGGGAGCATGGCAATATTGGCTTGTTGGTATAATCACCCTTCTTGTAAATGTTGGTCTTAACCACTTTGGCAAGGGCATTACTAAACTTGCTTCAGTATTATTTGCCATGGTTGTTGGCTATATCATAGCATTTTTCTTTGATATGGTAGACCTATCACCAGTTAGGGAAGCCGGCTGGTTATCAGTAGCAGCTCCACTTCACTTTGGCATAAAATTTGAACCATCAGCCATAATTTCCTTTGTAATCATCTTTATGGTTACATGTATAGAAGGAATTGGCGATATGTCATCAACCACCATCGGAGGAATGGATAGAAACCCAACAGATGATGAGCTTAGGGGAGGAATTGTAGGTTTTGGTGTGGCAAATGTTATAGGTGCCTTTATAGGATGTCTTCCAACAGCTACATTTTCACAAAATGTTGGAATAGTCTCAGTAAATAAGGTTATTAATAGGAGAGTATTTTTTGGGGCAGGTTTGATTATCCTAGTGGCAGGCTTTATGCCAAAAATATCTTCATTACTAACTACCATCCCAGCACCAGTAGTAGGAGGCGCAACCCTTTCAGTATTTGCAGCTATCACTATGAATGGAATTAGGATGATAACTGAGCAACCACTTACTGTTAGAAATACTTCTATCGTAGGAATTGCTATTGCTATTGGTTTTGGTTTTACAACTATAGTTACAACAGCAGAACAAGCTGGAGTTACTTTCATGCCAGAAGCACTTAAAAATGCAATAGGTGTTTCACCAGTAGTTCTTGCAGCTATTACTTCTATATTAATGAATGTAATAATTCCTGAGACAGAAGCTGATAAGAAACAAGAATCAATAATAGAAGAAGTTTTAGAAGATAAGTAAATATAGGTTAGGAAAAGAGTATTCTATTCCTTGTTTTTAGGCAAAAACTGATAAATGCCCAAATTTTGGGCACTTATCCTGTTTTTGCCTCTTTTAAAAATAAGCATTTTAATATATAATACAAGTATGTTAATTATTTTTCATATTAAGAATAAGTATATAGGAATAAATAATGAAAATTGGATTTGTTGATGTAGGAGGTGGAACCAGAGGAATATACGGTGCAGGAGTCTTTGATAAGTTTTTAGAAGAAGGAATTACTTGTGATTATTTTATAGGAGTCTCAGCTGGTGCAGCAAATGGAGCCTCCTTCTTAGCAGGTCAAAGCTATAGGAATTATAGGTTTTATAATGACTATGCCTTTAGAAAAGACTATATGAGTCTAAGAAATTTTATAAAAGATGGTTCATATATTAATTTAGATTATATATATTCATACCTAACCAACTCGGATGGGGAAGATCCTTTAAATTTTGAAGCGATACTAAAAAATCCATCTGAATATGAGATTGTAACAACTTTAGCATCTAGTGGCAAGGTTAAATATTTTACTAAAGATAATCTGAGTAAAAACTACTACGATCCTATTAAGGCATCTTGTTGTGTGCCTGTCATTAATAAGCCCTATTATATAGGAGATGTAGGATATTTTGATGGAGGAATAGCAGACCCCATACCATACAAAAGAGCCTTCGAAGCAGGTTGTGATAAATTGGTAGTGGTTTTAACCAGACCTAAAAACGATTTTAGACACCAAAGAAATGATTTAAGAATATATCGTTTGCTAAAAAAATCTTATCCAAATACAGCTGAGGTTTTTAAAAATAGAGCAAAAAAATACAATAAATGTCTTAGAGAAATATTACAATTAGAAAAAGAAAAAAAGTTATTGATAATAGCCCCTAGCTCGATTGGCAAGCTAAAAACTTTAAGTCAAGATCATGAACAATTGGAAAAGCTTTATCAGATGGGTTTGGAAGATGCTGATTATTTAATAGCAAATAAATCTTTTTTGTATAATAGATAATTTCAATAGAAAGGAAAAGAAATGAACAAGTTTACTCATAAAACAGCTCGAACAGCAGCAAGTTTTGCAATTGATAAGCTACTAGATAAGGTAGATAACAATCGCGAAGAAGGAATGTTAAAATTAATAGATATTGCCGAAAAATATATGAGCGGAGAAGATTTTGTAGATTTAGACTACGCAAGAGATCTTGTTAAGGACAAAAATTCAGCCGTAAATAAATATTTAAATAGGGCCCTTGATGAAATAGACCCATTTGTTGCCAAAACAACCATTCTAAATTTAGGTTTTGAAGCTATGATTCATGGTACAAAAACCATGCACAAAATGCGTGAAAAACACAATTGTAATATACCATGGCTAATTCTAATGGACCCTACAAGCGCTTGCAACCTCAAATGTACTGGTTGTTGGGCAGCTGAATATGGAAATAGGCTAAATCTTTCTTATGACGAACTAAATAGGGTAGTTAAAGAAGGAAAAGAATTAGGGATTCATTTCTATATGTTCACAGGTGGAGAACCTTTAGTTCGTAAAGATGACATCATTAAGCTTTGTAAAGAAAACGACGACTGTGAATTCCTTGCTTTCACTAACGCAACTTTGGTAGATGAAGAATTTTGTAAAGAAATGAAAAAAGTCGGCAACCTTGCCCTAGCTATTTCTCTTGAAGGTTCCGAAGAAGTTAACGACTTCCGTCGTGGAGATGGCGTTTATAACAAGGTAATGGAAGCTATGGATCTATTAAAAGAATATGGACTTGTATTTGGATCTTCAATTTGTTATACATCTAAAAACTACAAGGCAGTCACAGATCCTGAATATATAAAACTTATGGTAGATAAGGGATGTAGATATGCTATGTACTTCCACTACATGCCAGTTGGAAACGAAGCAAGCGTTGAACTATTACCAAATCCAGAACAAAGATCTTATGCTAGGGAAAGAATAAGAGCTATAAGAAGACTAAGAGACGGAGAAGGTCTATTTACTATGGACTTCCAAAATGATGGTGAATACATGAATGGCTGCATAGCAGGCGGTAAAAACTACTTCCATATAAATGCAAATGGAGATGCTGAGCCATGCGTATTTATCCACTACTCTGATTCAAACATTAGGGATTACTCAGTTCTTGAAATCTTAAAACGACCATTATTTATGGCCTACCATGACAATCAACCATTTAACGAAAACCACTTAAGACCATGTCCAATGCTTGAAAACCCAGCTATTTTACAAAGGATAGTCCACGAAACTGATGTCAAATCGACTGATCTTCAGTCTCCAGAAAGTGTGGAACACTTATGTGGTAAATGTACAGACTATGCCCAAAAATGGCAGAAAAAGGCTGATGAAATCTGGTATGACAAGGAGTACGCTCACAAATAATTAAAACATTAAACCTTCATTTATAATTCTCGAAAAAACAGACTTAAGGCTGTAAGCTTTAAAGTCTGTTTTTTTGTGAAAGATTTTTATTTTACAAAGTTTTTACAAAAGCTTAAAACCTATCCAATAATTGGATAGTATTATATGCTTAAAGTTAAAAACTGAAGGAGATTAATATGAAAATTACAAATAAGAAAATTTTAGCAGCTACCCTTTCCCTAGGCCTTATACTTGCAGGATGTGGAAATGGAAATGAAGAAAAAGCAGAAGAAAAACCTGCTCAAACAGAAACTTCTGAAACTCAAGAAGCACCTAAAGAAGAAAAAGAAGAAAAAACTGAAACTGCAAATGCAGAAGATTATGATTTCTCAGTTGTATCTAGAGAAGATGGTTCTGGTACAAGAGGAGCTTTCATAGAACTTGTTGGTCTTGAAGAAGAAGTTGATGGCAACAAGGAAGATATGACAACTCAAGATGCCATAGTTCAAAACTCAACCAACGGTGTTATGCAAACTGTAAGCCAAGACGCTAATGCCATCGGATATATTTCACTAGGTTCATTAAACGATACTGTAAAAGCAGTTAAAATCGAAGGCGTTGAAGCTACTGAAGAAAATATAGTAAACGGAACTTATAAGAAAATTCTGTCTATCAGAAGATGCTCAAAAGCTTACCCTAGATGAAGGCTATGTTCCAATTCAAGATAAAGAAACATATGAAGCTGGAAAAGTTTCTGGCACACTTACAGTAGCTGGTTCTACATCAGTAACACCACTTATGCAAAAAATGGCAGAAAAATATCAAGAACTTAACCCAGATGCAAAAATTGAAATTCAATCAACTGGTTCATCTGCAGGTATAGAGGCAGTAATGGACGGTGCAGCTGACATAGCTATGGCAAGCCGTGAATTAAAAGATGAAGAAAAATCTGCATTAGCTGTAGAAGTAATCGCAACTGATGGTATTGCAGTAGTAGTAAACCCAGAAAGTAAAGTAGAAGATTTAACTATTGATGAACTTAAACAAATCTTTAAGGGTGAATTAAAAAATACAAGCGAATTAGGAAAATAATATGAATAAGATAAGAGAAAAAATCGGTGAGATAATCTTTCTCTTGTCTGCAGTAATGTCCGTATTTCTGATACTTCTTATCATTTTCTTCATATTTTCTGAAGGAATTAAGTTTGTAAATGAATACGGACTTTTAAAATTCATAACCGGCAAGGTTTGGAAACCAACTGCAGGCAATCCGAGATTTGGAATCTTTCCGATGATTATAGGATCGATTATTGTAACAGCTCTATCAACATTAATAGCCCTACCATTTGGACTAGCCATATCAATTTTTATGGCTTACTATGCAAAAAAATCTTATGAGCCATTAAAAGCTCTTATGAACCTTATGGCTGCTATTCCATCTGTTGTATATGGTTTCTTTGCTATGATGGTATTAGTTCCTTTGGTGAAAGATTTATTTAATATAAAATCTGGTATGAATATGCTAACAGCATCAATTCTTCTTGCCATAATGATTTTACCAACGATGGTAAATATTTCTGAAAACTCTTTAAGACAAGTGCCAAAGACTTTTATGACAGGCTCTCTTGCGCTTGGAGCAACTAAGGAAGAAACTATATCAAAGGTTTTAGTTCCATATGCGAGATCTGGTATATTTTCATCAATAATCCTTGCTATTGGTAGGGCAATAGGTGAAACCATGGCAGTTTACCTAGTAGTTGGTAATCAGCCAATGATGCCAGAATCCATCTTAAAAGGTGCAAGAACTCTTACAACCAATATCGTACTAGAGATGGGATATGCATCTGGTATGCACAGACAAGCCTTAATTGCAACAGGCATGGTTTTATTCTTCTTTATCTTAATAGTTAATATAATCTTTAACATAATTAGAAATAAAACCGAAGAAAAATTATAGGAGACATTATGAGTAAACTTTATAAAGGCGTGATAATGGTCCTTACAGTAATTGGCTACGCCATGGCAGGTATTATCATAGCCTACATTTTAATGAAAGGCATACCAAATATAAGCCCTGGTCTATTTGAAATGAAATATACAACAGAGAATGTGTCACTCATGCCTGCACTAATAGCTACTTTAATGACCATAGTTTTGACCTTGATAATTGCCCTTCCAATAGGAATTTTTACAGCAATTTACCTATCCAACTATGCAAAAAATAAGTTTCTAATCAAGGCTGTAAGGTTTTCAACTGAAATCCTATCATCAATTCCCTCTATAGTATACGGTCTATTTGGTTACTTATTTTTTGTATCGAGTGCTGGACGTGGTCTAGGTATGCAGTATTCACTTCTTGCAGGTTGTTTAACAGTGGCAATCATGATTTTACCTACAATAATAAGGACAACTGAGGAGGCGATTTTGACTGTAAATCCCCTTCAGGCACACGCCTCCCTAGCCCTAGGCGCAACAAAGATACAAACTATTTTTAAAGTCGTTCTTCCAGATGCTATGGACGGTATACTTGGCGGAATATTTTTATCAACAGGTAGAATCGTGGGAGAATCAGCTGCCCTAATATTTACCATGGGTAGTGTACCTGATATACCAAAGGGCTTGTTTAAATCAGCGAGAACTATGGCAGTTCACATGTACGTCCTATCAAGCGAAGGATTTCACGTTAAAGAAGCCTACGCCACAGCAGTCCTTCTATTAGTCTTTGTAGTTCTAATTAATTTTGTATCTACAAGGATTAGTAAAAAAATCGTAAAAGCTTAGGAGAAATAATGGAAAAAGTAAAAGATAAAGGACCTTTAGAAGATGAATTTTCTGAAAAGGCCCAGGAAATAAATGAAAAAAATAAGAAATTTTTTAAACAAAGAAATGTTGAAGATAAGGGCACAGCAATTCTCGTTAAAGACTTAGATCTTTGGTATGGAGACTTTAAGGCCCTAAAAAAAGTAAATATGGATATCAAAAAGGGTAAGGTTACAGCCTTTATCGGCCCATCTGGCTGCGGTAAGTCAACCACTCTTAAGTGTTTTAATAGGATGAATGACCTTGTTGATTCATGCAGGATAGAAGGTTTAATAGAAATAGAAGGAAAAGATATTTACAAAAAAGATGTAGATGTTGTAAGCCTTCGTAGAAATGTTGGCATGGTATTCCAAGCGCCTAACCCATTTTCTAAATCAGTTTATGATAATATAACCTATGGTCCAAAACTT
>QWCK01003111.1_pt1 | contig 28675 bp, 29 predicted proteins | sample 1972571 | NCBI WGS metagenome assembly QWCK01 (sample SAMN09866710, study PRJNA288562) | Human gut metagenome isolate term2_stool, whole genome shotgun sequencing... | isolation source: gut | host: Homo sapiens | place: USA: California | reverse complement strand
ATATAAAACAGCGTTTATAATTTGTTGCTCTGTAACTTGGTTGCAATAGCATATATATTTGGGATTTGCATCCTTTTTAAACCATATAGGAACTTTTACGTCTTCCTTATAAAAAACTTTTTCATTGTTTAAGTTATAATACACGGCATCACAATCTTCATTCATACATAAATAGTAAGTTTCTTCATCTAAAACCTTTCCTATAAGGTTTTCTGATACCATATGCTTTACAGTTATATTCTTAACCTTTTCTCCTATTTCGTGACATTTGGGGCAATATTCTTTTTCTTCCATTGTACCAATGGTTTTTTGTGTTGAAACTCAGCAAGATTGATTTATCTTATTTTCTTGACTCACTTAATTTCCTCCTCTCTAAATAAATATTATTTCTATAGTTAATCAGGATATCTAATACCTCTTTTTAATGTGTCTTTTCCAAGTTTTAGATCTCTGATTGTGATTACATCGTCGCCTTCTTGTATTTCATTTCCTGCTGAATCGTATAGTTTCATCGATTCTATGGTGTGTTCTGTCCATTCTTTTCCACATTCTGGGCAGTTATATGTCATTCCGTCGTGGTAGGCATATTCGCTGCCGCAATAGATGCATTTATCCATTTTCCCCTCCGATTATTTTTATTCTTAACAGGATTTTCTACAAATCCTTTTTACAGTCTAATCTTATAGGTTTAAACTTACAAAGTCAATCTTTGAAGTATTCGTCCACTTTGTAATAGTCGCCTTTCGGTGCGATGACCAGAAGTTTATCTCCAGACATCAGTTTTGTATCGCCTTTAGGCACGATTTTTTCTGCTCCTCTTTCTATTTCTACAATCATTAGATTTACTGGGAAGGAGATATCTTTTATGAGTTTGTCTTTTAATTTTCCGTTTTCTGTTACATTGTACTCATACATTTTGTAGCTGGTGTTATCTTCTGTGACTTCGTCTCCTTGAGCTTTTATGATTCCATCGTAAAGGGATTCATAGATTGGAGGATTTTCCATTAGCTCTGCTACGAGGAATGATACCATCGCTGCTGTGGTCAAAAATATCAAGTGGGCAAAGGAGCCTGTCATCTCACTGACAAGTAGGATACTCATTATCGGCGCTCTTACCACTGATGTGAGCACTCCACACATGCCGAGAATTACGAAGTTTACATAGAATTCTTCTGGCACTTGTCCTTTAAATATATAGTAAACGAGCGCTCCTGTTACTCCGCCTATGACTAAGACCGGCAAAAATATTCCACCTTGTGCTCCAGAGCCGTAGCTGGTCCAGGTAAATATAAGTTTAAATACCAAGATTTGTAATAGAAACATAAATGGCAGCCTTGTTTTTGCGATTTCTTCCAACACTCCATGACCTCCACCTAGGACTTCTTTTATTGTGTAGCCTAAGATAGCAGAGATTCCTAGTGCTATTAAGATTCTTATAAAGAGTGAATCAAGTTTCTTATATAGCTTTTGTGAACCGACTAGTCCTTTATTAAATATAACTCCCACGATTCCAGAAAATATTCCGATGATTATACCGATATATATTTTGTTAAGTGGAAGATATTGTACAAATCTAAATGATAGGGATGGTTCAAATCCCATAATTGTATAGGATACATAGTTTGCTATTACTGATGCGATGATGCATGGCACGAGAATAAATCTTGAAAAAGATTTGTGCACTTCTTCCAGTGCGAAAAGTGTGCCGGAGATTGGCGCGTTAAACGCTGCTGCAAGTCCTGCTGATGCTCCCGCTGTAACCATGAAGCTCATCTCAACTTCGTCTCTTTTTAAAATCTTGCCCATGACTTTTCCTATTGAGCCACCGAGCTGGATGCTTGGGCCTTCTCTTCCGAGGCTTAGTCCTGCAAATGCTCCTAGGGATCCTCCCACTAGTTTAGAGACTATGGTCTTGTTTTCGTCCATATCGAAACGACCGATGACCTCTCCTCTTATCTGTGGAATTCCAGATCCTCCACTAAGTGGTGCCCACTTCAAAAGTTTTGTAATTATAATTGCAAATATTGGAAAGCCGATTAAGATTGCAAGTATCGCCCTAGTCGATCCGTCAAAGAAAATATATCTATACTTTTCCAAAGACGCTAGAATAAATCTATATAGAACTGAGATAAGTCCTGCGAATATGCCGACGATTATTCCGTCGACAAACATCCTTGCAACTTGGCGACCTTCAAATTTATTTTTTAAAAAATCCATTATACACCTCTATTTTATTATACAATGAATTACTCTTCTGTAAAAGTTAGATTGATTTTTCTGTTATAATATAAGGGGGTAGTATGATTAAAGGAAAGAATGTATACATGAGTGCTATTACTCTTGACGATGCAATGAGTTTTAGAAATCATAAGGAGCACGAAGACAAAAGGCTTCGTTATTACAATTTTAAACCTATGACAAGGACTGATGTAGAGCGTTGGTACAAGGAGAAGACCTCTCTTAGAAACACATACTACTACACCATAAATGTAGGCGATGAGAGGATTGGATTTATTTCTCTTAAAAATATAAATACTCGCTTTAAATCTGCGTCCTTTGGAATTTCCATCGGAGCAGACTACACAGGTCGGGGCTACGGAAGAGATGCTATGGAGACCATGATTGATTACTATAGAAAACTCGGGATAAAGAAATTTTACCTAAGAGTACATACGGACAATGTTCGCGCCTTAAATCTCTACAAGAGCCTAGGATTTGAAAAAATCTTTACTTGGTATACAACTTTGCCAAAGGAAATACTACCATTTGTCGAAAGAAAAGACAGAATTAACATACTTGGAATCAACTTACACAGATATTATTTAATGAAAAAAGTGGTGCTATGATTAAATATAAAAAAACAGAAAAAGATCTCGGTTACACGATAATCGAAAATATATTTATAAATGACTTTATGCCTTCCGCTGATGGTGCATTTGTAAAAGTCTATCTGATGGGACTTAAACTCCTTCAAGAAAACAAGGGAGACTCAATCACAGAAAAGAATTTAGCGGATATCTTAGGCATGACTGAATCGGATATTAGAAGAGCATATAAATATTGGAGCGATCTTCAAATCGTAGAGATCGACGCAGAAGGCGAAGAAAATATCTACAGCTATGTAAATTTAAAAGAACTATATATAGACAATATTTGGAATGTGGCGCCGGCGCAAAATGATGTCAGCGACCTACTTGACAATTCGAGGGTGGCAGAATTCTTCTCAAATATAGAATTCTATCTTAGAAAATCCATTTCGTCTTCAGAAAAGATGAATATCTACAACTGGACTTCCATCTACAATATGCCTCTATTTATGATTGAGGAAGCCTTTTACTTCGCATCGGAAATCCGTGGAGTCTATGCGATTAAATATGTTGAGAAGATCGTGCTTAACTGGGCGGACAAAAACATAAGGACCTTGGAAGATCTGGACGAATATAATAGAACCCACGAAGAAAAATATTTCAGATACAATAAGATTATGAAAGCAATTGGACTTTCAAAGAAAGAATTCAACAAGTATGATTTCGAAATGATCAACTCTTGGTACGACGACTTCAGTGACGAAATGATCATGGAAGCAGCATCGAAGGTGGTAAATGTAAAATCGCCTTCAGTTGCATATGTAAATGGAGTCATAGATAATTGGCGCAAAAAGGGATACAAGACCCTCGATGAGGTAAGAAGCGAAAAGAAACCTCCAAAGGTAAATATAAAGAAGAACTTCACCAGCACCAACCATCAAACTTCTAAATATTCTAAAGAAGAACTAGAAAAGATTGCAAGACAGAAGATGATGGATGCGATGAAGAAGATAAACAGGTGATATTATGAACGTGTATAGAAAGATTGGAGAATACTACGAAAATCTTAGGGAAGAAAACGAAAGAGAGCTAGAAAATAGAAAGAAGTTTCTCTACGAAAGCATCCCTGAGCTTAAGGATGTGGACTCTGAAATAAAATCATTGGGGATAAAGGCGGCGCTTATGTCAATCGAAGGACAAGAAGTCGATATCTACAAAAGACGAATCGAAGAACTGTCTGACTTTAAAAAAGAACTCCTAGTGGCTCACAACATTCCAATAGATTTTCTAGATCCAATATACAGTTGCAAGGCTTGTAAGGATACTGGAATTTTACCCGATGGCAAGAGATGTAGCTGCTTTGAGAAAAAAGTGGTCTCAACCCTTTACGAGAGCTCGAATTTAAAATATAGCATGGAAACAGAAAATTTTGAGACATTTAATATAGAGAAATTTTCAAACGAAGTCTATATAGAAGGACTTCCGAGTCCGAGGGAAAACATGAATCTCATCCTTGATCTATGTTGGGGATTTATAAAGAACTTTGAGGACAGAAGTTTTTCAAACCTACTTTTCTATGGTGCAACTGGACAGGGAAAGACATTCCTTCTTAACTGTATAGCAAGAGAGATCCTAGATTCTGGTCACAGTGTGGTGTATCAAACATCTTGGGAACTCTTTGACTTCTTGGAAGAGAGAAGATTTAGAAGAGATGATAACTTTGATGAAAATAAATTCAAAGCCCTACTTAGCTGTGATCTTTTGATCATAGACGATTTGGGAAGCGAGTTTAGTAGCAAACTTGTAGCGGCGGAACTTTTTAATATTATAAATTTGAGACTTTTATCCGGTAAGAAATGTCTATTTTCAACGAACCTTGATCCAGAAGAACTGGCATCCACATATTCAGACAGAGTATTTTCAAGGGTCTTTGAAAAGTTTATACCTATTAAATTCTACGGAAAAGATTTGAGATGGGAGTGATTTTGTGAGCAGAGTACTAATATGCGACGACGAAACTGCAATAGCAGATATTATAAAATTTAATTTAACGAGAGAAGGCTACGAAGCCGACACCTGTTCAAATGGAGAAGAGTGTCTAGAGATTTTAAAAGAAAATGAATACGATCTACTTATCTTAGACGTGATGATGCCTAAGCTAGATGGATTTGAAACCTTAAGAGAGCTTAGAAAATTCAGCTACATCTCTGTCATAATGCTAACTGCAAAAGACGACGAAGTGGATAGAGTCCTAGGACTTGAACTTGGTGCAGATGACTATGTTGTAAAACCATTCTCCATGAGGGAGCTTATCGCAAGGGTGAGGGCGAACCTTAGAAGAAGAGAAGTTGAAGTTAAGGTTGCCGAATCAGAAGAAGAGGAAATTATGGAAAGGGGAGATCTTGAAATAGATCTTGAACGCTATCTTGTGAAAAAACGTGGCAAGACCATTGAACTTACCCTTCGTGAGTTTGAACTTCTAAAGTTTTTGGCACAGAACGAAGGCAAGGTATTTTCAAGGGAAGAGCTTCTATCTTCTGTGTGGGGATATGAATATTTCGGCGACATTCGTACAGTGGATGTAACAGTGAGAAGGCTTCGTGAAAAGATCGAAGACAAGGACAAGGACTATCGTTACATAGTAACAGTACGTGGCGTTGGATATTATTTTGGTGGATAATGTTTAAAAGTATAAAATTTCGATTGATCGGACTCTACTTTGTCCTAGTTTTAATCGTGCTTTCAATAGTAGGTACATTTATACTAAATAGACTGGAATTTGAACAGATTGAAAATATCAAGGACGAAATGGTCAAATCAGGCGACTCATTTATGGGAGCAGGGTCTGATATATTTTCAAAAGATAATTTAGACGAAGAAGAAGTAAATAAACTGATAAAGGTGTGGTCATTTCCTACATATGTCAGCGCATTTGTGGTAAAAGGAGGCGACTTTCCTAGGATCATCGCCACATCTTCATCGATGGATACAAAGGAACTTACAAATATAAACGCACTTAACTATCCGTTAATGGATCCGTCGCTACTACTTGGATCTTTTCAAGGAGAGAGCAAGGAACTCCTGGTAGAAGATGTGAATCGTTCCTCAAACACACTCCACTACGCAGTGCCGATAATGGGCAAGAACTCAGAGGTTTTGGGGTCACTCTACATGGTGGCAAGCCTCTCATCTGTCTATTCAGTCCTTGGATACGCAAGGTCCATCTTCATCTCTGCAGTGGCAGTTGCACTAGCAATCACATCTGTAATGGCTTACTTCATGGCAAGTTCAGTAACCAAACCGATAAAAGAACTTACAGCATCAGCAAAGAAGATGAGTGAAGGAAACTTCGACCAAGAGATAGAAGTAAAGGGAAACGACGAAATCGGCAAACTTTCTAAAATGTTTAACGGACTTAATAGAGATCTCGGGAACACCTTCGACAGACTTGAGCTTGAAAGAAGTAAGCTAAACACAATTTTCGACTACATGGCAGAAGGAGTACTCGCAATCGATAGAAATAGAAGGCTCGTTCACGCCAATCCAATAGCTAGGAACATACTCTCTCTATCCAAGAATCATGTGGGATCTGTGGTGGATTTCTCAATGGTGAATATAACGGACATCGACTTCAAAGACGTGAGCACACTTTCAGGAGAGGTAAACGCACAGATAAAGGACGTCTTTTATAAAATTAAGTACGCACCTTATAAAAGTGAAGGAAAAGTGCTGGGAGTAATCGTCGTGCTTCAAGATATCAACGAAGAACACAGGCTCGACGTCATGAGAAGAGAATTTGTAGCAAATGTAAGCCACGAGCTAAAGACGCCAATTACAACCATAGGCTCTTACACGGAAACCATGCTCGATGTGGATATGGACCGTGAATCCATCAGAAATTTCCTTCGAGTAATCGATAGAGAAAACAATAGAATGGCAAGGCTCGTAACGGATCTTTTACAACTTTCCAATATGGATTACAAAGAAACAAAATGGAACTACGAAGTTGTGGACACTTACGATTTTCTATCTTCAAATATAAATTCACTGGACATGCTGATAGAGGAAAAGCACCACAAAGTCACATTGGACGTGCCAATGGACATAAACTCTATGTATGTTGACAGACACGGTGCGGACCAAGTATTTAGAAATATATTTTCAAACGCTTTAAAATACACTCGTAAAGGCGGCGAAGTAAAAGTCACAGCCAAATCAGAAGGAGCAAGCGTCGAAATAATCGTAGAAGACAATGGAATAGGAATCCAAAGAGAAGACTTAAACAAGATTTTTGAAAGATTCTATCGCGTTGAGAAGTCAAGATCTAGAGAAATGGGAGGCACAGGCCTTGGACTATCCATATCAAAAGAAATTTTGGAATCCATGGGTGGTAGAATCAGCGTCGAATCAGAAATAGGAGTGGGAACCAAGATGACCCTTAGATTCCCAGGTGTAGCATGAAAAGAATATTAGTAAACGTGCTTATAGTGATCCTCGCAGCAGCAGCCCTATTTCAAACCTTCTATCTCTGGAATGGATACGGTTACAAAGCAGAAGAAATATTCGTAAAAGAAGAGTTTAAATCAGAAGACATGGCAAGAAAAGTTTTGAGCCCAAGAGTTGTAGTTTACAACAAGGACAAAAAACACTACCTCGATTACAAAACCGACGAAGTATTTAAGAAACTCCTTCCACAGATAGCGTCCATCTTCACCAAGAACACCAAGGATGATTTTGTTGAAATAAGTGGAGAAGAATATCTAAAGCTTCAGGAAGAAAATTCATTAGTACTTACAATGGCGATCTATATAAAAGATAGTGACTTTGTAAAGCCTATGGGCATGAGCAACAAGACAGAAGGACTAAATTTAAATATAAATGAAATATACATTTCAGATAGGGAAATAGTCCTATCAGGAGGAGGAAGACACTTTAAATTAAAAAAACCTTCTGAAATCAAGATATCCACCATAGTGGACTCAAAAGAAACCAAGGAACTCATAGAAGCAAGGACCATCTACGAACTTTACCATGTACCTAAGAATATATTTATACCAGTCGGTGACTTTGTCTACGCCAGGTCATTTAAGTACACAAATAGAATCGAAGAATTGACGTCTCAGGACAGAATTACATTGGCACAGAGATTTATATCAAAGGACATAGACTTTATAAAAGAAATAAGAGACGATGAAAAAGATATCTATGTATATGAATCACTGATCTTTAAAATATTAAACGACGGCCACTTGGTATTCGAAGATCTAAACGCGAAAAATGAAGATGACATAAGCGAATCGTCAAAGCTTATAAACAGCTTAAACTTCATAGTTGACAAGACTGGAAGGACAGAAGGCTACTACCTAAGATCCATATATGACAAGGACGGCAAAACCAAAATCGTCTACGAAAAGAGAGAAGACGGCATCCAAGTAGTACCACTAAAAGACGAAAACCCATACATCGAAATAGAAAATGAAGCAGACATCATAAGAAGTTACAAAGAGAGGTACAGAAGATCAGACACAGAAGATCTTGTGAGGTATCCACATAGGCTAAGACACTTTGAATATATAATCGGTGAGAATCTTGAAGCCTTTGGAGCAGAATCGGTGCAACAAGTGGTGGAAAAAGTAGACGGAGTAAGTCTAGTGTACATGGATGATGAAGAAAATGAAGAGTTGATCCTTGGAATGAAGATTCGCTACAAAGAAAAAACCTACTACATCGACCTGGACGAAAACGTGGTAAAAGGGGTGATCTGATGGATTTAAAACTAGCGAAGAAAATCATCATAATATCTCTAATAATCACAAATATAGTGCTATTTGGATTTATATTTAAAAAAGAATACGCCTATAGAGACCCAACCAATGAAAAGCAATTCATAGAAAAGACGGTGGAGCTACTTAAAACTAAAAATATAGAAGTAGACACGGAGATTCCAAGACAGAATTACAACATGAACACATTGAGCGTGGAATTTGAAACCAGCGAAATAGAAGACTTAAAAAAAGTATTCTTTAAAGGAATAGCAGAAGTCGAAGAAAACCAAGGCGAAAATGGAGTCATAAGGGACAAGGACAAAACCTTAATACTTATAAATAGAAGAAGAATCATCTTTGAAGACCAAAACCCAAAGGGATATACAGTAGAAAATATTGAAAGCGCAATAGAAGCGACCAAAGATTTTCTATTAAAGCACGAATTTAAAAGTGACGACCTAATACTAGTAAGATCAGAGCGAAACGACGACGGCACATACGTTATAGAATATAGAAAGTCCCACGACCAAAAACTATTGGAAACATCCTACACAAACTTCACCTTAAACGTCGATGGAATTCAAAAGATGGATAGACTTTGGCTAAACGTAGTAGAACAATCGGGAAAGAAGCTTAGCACAGGATCAGCATCAAAGGCACTACTTACACTGCTAGATAGACAGAATATAAATAAAAAGACCATAGTTAAGATAGAACCATGTTACTACTTCGACCCAGAAGAACAAGGGTATTTGGATGATATAACCAAAGCACTAAGAGGAAGAGCAATACCATCATGGAGAATCGAATTTAAAGACGGCACAGATATAATAATAGAAAAGATATAAAAAATAAAATCAGATGTTTTTGCATCTGATTTTTTTGTGGGGGAAAGAATTTTGTAGAGAAAGCAATCTTCTTCCGTCTATCTTTGGTGAACGAATCATCTTACTTAGGCGTAGCCGTAAAACAACATAAATTAAGAATTATATTTGTAGCGGAAGCAACCTGCTTCCATGAGCCTCGATGTTACATTATCTTCCATCAGCCGTAAGGCGTACAAGATGACTAAAGTTGGGAGTTTGATTTTTGTAAAATGTGCAGATTACTTCCTCTAACAAATACCTCTCTTTCATAAAATCACCTTATTTGAGAAATAAAACCTTTCGTCGACCTATCTAATAGAATCCTTAATTGTAATCCATACGACGATACAATCTAAGCCACTACAAGTGATTTTTGCTTTCGGCGTTAAAGGAGCTCGAGGGAGAAGGGAGGAAACTGCGAGTCTCGAAGAGAAAACCGAAGGTTTTTTCGAGAGACGTTAATTCCCTCCCTCTCCCTCGTAAAAGAAATTTGGGAGGAGAAAGAATAGAGTTAGACAAATATAAGATATTTATTTACATATGTTATAAATTTTGAGATTATTTCATTTGCAAAGGATTAATCATATGAAGCTATACCCGTTCGACTCACTTCGTTCGCTCAGGGCGACTGTCTTCCTTTGGGACTATTCATGAGACTACCCTCCAAACTGCTGTCACTCTGATGGGAAGAGCCAAAAGATACAGTAATTCTTTCTATTGTAATCATCAATGTTTAACCTCACCAGGGTTAGACCCATTCGACTCCGACAGTTTCGCTACGCTCACCGTCTCCGCTCAGGGCGACTGTCTTCCTTTTGGACTACCCTTCCAACTGAAGTCACCCTGAGCGAAAGAGCCGAAGGCTCTGAAGTCGAACGGGTATAACCTCTGAAGAGCAGTTTAAACAACTACTTTTTACCGAAATCATCTTCTTAGGAATTTATTTCTTTACAAAAAAATCCCCACACTAATGTATGGGGATAAAATTCAATTCAAAAAAATCTAATACACTACCATTCCACCGTTTTGGGAAATGACCTGTCCTGTCATATAAGTATTTTCATCGCTTACTAGATATTTTGCCAAATTTGCCACTTCTTCTGCTGTTCCCAGTCTTCCGAATGGTATTTCGTGGCGGACTTCTTCTAAGGTGCAGGCTCCTAAATCTTCGCACATCTTCGTTAGGATTGCGCCTGGTGCGATACAGTTGACACTTATGTTGCTATATGAAAGCTCACTTGCTAGACTTTTGGTATAGGAGATGATTGCTGCTTTTGTTGCGGCGTAGTGACTTTCGTTTGCTGCGCCGACTATGCCCCAAATTGAGCTGACGTTTAAAATCTTTCCAGATTTCATGGAGATCATATTAGGCAGCGCTCTCTTCGTACAGTTAAATAGTCCTCCTATATTTGTCTTAAAGAGGTCTTCCACTTCTTCTGCACTTGCATCTTGAAATAGCCCGTACATGGCAATGCCTGCATTGTTTATAAGTATGTCCACCGGACCCATCATGCACTCTATTTCTGAAAACATGGCGTCCACTTCTTCTGGTTTTGAAATATCTGCCTTAACCATGTAGCCCACTGTTCTATCTTTTATATAATTTAGCACTTCTTTTGCTTCTTTTTCGCTCTTATTATAATTTATTATGACTCTATTATTCTTTGATGCTAGAGCCTTTGCTATTGCGGCTCCGATTCCTCTTGAGCCTCCTGTGATAAGTATATTTTTCATAACTCCCTCCGCTTATATTATTCCAGTTATATCTATAAATTGCAAAACTTTTTATCCTCTTTTGATTTTATTTGTAAACATACCCTCTATTTCTTGTAAATTTCTATATTTATTAGAAATACTGCTATTTATGGAGTATAATATACTATAATTAGGGGGAAAATAATGAGAAAATTAAAGGAAGAAAACTTAACCCTGCTTTGTGATTTTTATGAATTTGCTATGGCGAATGGATATTTTGAAGCGGGTATCGGCGATAAAATTGTATACTTTGACATGTTCTACAGGACTGTGCCTGACAATGCGTCCTATTCTATAGCTGCAGGCCTTGAACAAGTTATCGACTATATAGAAAATCTTCATTTCTCTGATGAAGATATAGATTTCTTAAGAACTAAGGAAATTTTCCACGAAGAGTTCTTGGAATATTTGAGGAATTTTAAATTTGAATGTGATGTTTGGGCGATTAGGGAAGGTACTGTTGTGTTTCCTCAAGAGCCTCTTGTAATCGTTAAGGGTCCTATTATGCAAGCGCAAATGCTTGAAACTATGATCCTTTTAACTATAAATCATCAATCAATGGTTGCTACTAAGGCAAATAGAATCGTAACTGCTGCCAAAGGTAGACCTGTGGTTGAATTTGGTTCAAGACGTGCTCAAGGTTACACTGGAGCGAACCTAGGCGCTAGAGCTTCATACATTGGAGGTTGCGCTGGAACTGCAAACACCCTTGCGGAAAAACTATATGGAGTGCCTGCTGTTGGAACTATGGCTCACTCTTGGGTTCAACTTTTTAGCACCGAGTACGAAGCTTTCAAAACATATGCGAAGGTTTATCCAGAAAACTGTCTTCTACTTGTGGACACCTACGATACTTTAAAAGAAGGAATTCCAAATGCAATTAGAGTTTGGAACGAAGAGCTTGTTCCAAAGGGAATTAGACCAAAGGGAATCAGAATCGACTCTGGGGATATTGCATATCTTTCTAAACAAGCTAGGGTTATGCTCGATGAAGCTGGTTTTTCAGATGCAGTTATAATGGCGTCTAACTCTCTTGATGAATGGACTATCGAATCAATCCTTTCTCAAGGAGCGAAACTCGATTCATTTGGAGTTGGAGAAAGACTTATAACTTCCAAGTCAAGTCCAGTGTTCGGTGGAGTTTACAAGCTAGTTGCCTACGAAGAAGATGATAAAATCGTGCCAACGATTAAGATTTCTGAAAATGTTGCGAAGATCACAACTCCAGGATTTAAATCCCTATATAGAATCTATGACAAAGATACTATGAAGGCTGAAGCTGACGTAGTGACACTTCATCAAGAAAAATTAGAAGAGTTAGATGAGCTAGAGATCTTCCATCCGATATACACTTGGAAGAGGAAGAAATTTACAAACTTTGTAGCTAAGAATCTAATGGTAAAAGTGTTTGATAAAGGAAAACTTGTCTATGATATTCCAACCTTGGATGAGATTAGAGAACACGCACAAGATGAACTTAAGAGTCTTTGGGATGAAGTTAAAAGACTTGAAAACCCTCACGAATACATCGTCGACCTTTCTCAAGACCTATGGGATATCAAGGATGATCTTTTGAAGGAGCATAGAAAATAATGAACGTTTATAGACTTATTGTGGATGAAGATGATTTTTCTCGCTATTTAAAAAGTGGCGCCATCGTCTTTAATTATAAACTTAATAGAGATTATAAGAATTTCAAAGAATACAGTGAAATTGTTTCCCAAGAGTTTGTAAATTCAAAAGATATAAAGAATTTTTTAAATGGACTTAGTAGAATAAAAAAAGGTGATCTTCTCTACCTGGTAACTGATTCGAGCCTTGCCATTGGAACTGCAAAAGAAGACGGGAAATTCAACGGTGGATTTGACGTATCATTTGATTTCAAGAAGCTTGATAGAAATAATATACCAGAAGAAGTGAGAAGAAGTCTTGGTGGTCATATTTTTAGAAAGATAAATGCAGAAGGCATATTTGAAAAATCCCTAGATCTTACCAAGACCACAGGAGCAGTGGTGCCTAAACAGTATTCCTACTTGGTGCTAAGGGAAGAGGAAAAGAAACCTCATTTCAAAAAGAAGATAAAGAAAGAAAATGAAAATATGGCAGAGCTTGTCATAGAAGTCCACCCTCCAGAAGAGGAAGTGGCAGATATTTCTATAAGCATGAGTTCGAAGCTTCCGAAAGTTGTAGAAAGACCTATGCTTCCTAAGACGGAAGAAAAAAACTTGGCAAAGATAATATTTGACTATCAAATCTCTATGGCAGAGCTTATGTTTAAGACTTATATAGATATTTTAGAAAATTTCACGAAGAAATTATAGGAGGAAAATGGTAGTAATATTTGATTTAGACGGAACGATTATAGACTCGTATCCGGGAATTAGCTCTGGGCTTAGAGAGACTTTTAAGAACTTCGGAGTAGCAGATTTTGATTCATTGGACTACAACCAATTTATCGGACCACCACTTATGGAAAGCTTAAAGGCAGTCTTTGATGACGAAGATGAAATAGTAGAAGCAATCGAAGAATTTAGAAAGTACTACGACGTGAAGGGTCAATATGAGCTTGTAGCCTATGAAAATATAGAAGAAGTATTTAAAGAACTTGCACCGAAGCACAAGCTTTTAGTAGCCACATCAAAGCCACAGAAAAGAGCAAGAGACATACTAGGAAGACTGGGCTATTCAAAGTATTTTCACTATATTGCAGGAGCAGTAGAAGGAGAGCATAAAAAAGAGCTAATAATAAGAGATGCTCTCTCCCATTTGGATTTAGACAAAGACGAAGAGATCTACATGGTTGGGGATAGATTTTCTGATATCGTAGGGGCAAAAGGAGCAGGAGTTCCTTCCATTGGAGTTCTATACGGCTATGGAACTAGAGAAGAGCTAGAACACTACGGTGCGGACCATATAGTTGAAACAGTTATAGATCTTAAAGAATTTTTTAAAAACAAGTAGAGAGATAAAATGAAATTAGATTACAATTTACTGGATATGGTATTTGAAATATTGGGGACAATTTCATTTGCATTTTCAGGAGCCATGGTTGGAATCAAAAGGGGCATGGACCTCTTCGGAGTCATGGCGTTAGGAGTTGTAACAGCACTTGGAGGAGGCCTCGTGAGAGATTTAATCCTAGGCAACACTCCACCTGTCATGTTTCGTGATTCTAGAATGGCGATCTATGCAATAGTGTCCTCGGTACTTCTCTTTATGATTTTTTATATAAGGTTTGACATCATCGAATCCAAGTGGATGAGAAGGATCACCCTTGTGATGATGCTCTTTGACGCATTGGGCCTCGGCGCATTTACAGTAACTGGAATAACCACAGCGATGAACATGGGCTATGAATATAAATTTCTTCTGCTATTCGTAGGAGTACTTACAGGAGTAGGTGGAGGAGCGATAAGAGACGTGTTCGCCAGTGAAATCCCGGCAATATTTAGAGAACAAATCTACGCCGTCGCCAGTTTCTTGGGAGCGATGGTCTATATAAGTTTAATAGGAGTTGTAAATCTAAACTTGGCAAAGATGCTTGCGTTTATGGTGGTATTCATGATAAGACTTATGGCGATCACCTTCGACATGCACCTTCCAAGAATAGATAGAAGTTAGAAAGGCAAGGAAATATTTCTTGTCTTTTTTTATTTGTGGTAAACCCACAAAAAGATAGCGTCCAAAACTAATTTGAACGCTATTTTTTAATTTATATTGTCGTTTGCTCTTGGTTTTGCAAATGCTGCGATTATTATAAATGCTGCTGCAAATCCAAGTACTATCATCATATTTGGAATTATTGTGGAGAGGCTTGGATCTTCTGCAAGCATTTCATTGTTCTTTATAAAGTAGTATCCTGGGAATATTTTGCCAATGGTAAGGGCGGTCTTCCCTAAAATTTCTTGTGGCACAAATGCTCCACATAGAAAGGATGATCCTAGGGCAACTACATTCATCACACCTTGTATGGCGTTGAAATCTTTTATTACACTTGCAATCATAACCGCCATTGACACCACTGAAAGTGTAAAGACAAATGAGTTTAACATCATGAGGTTTATGTGAGTTTTACTGAAGTCGTAGCGATACATAATGACGAAGAGTGCCATGTAAAGAATCCATGCAGCAAGTCCAACCACTATATGACCAAACATCATCTCGAGGTTGATCCTAGTTCTTGGAAGTGGAGATACAATATTTCTCATAAGTATCGGTTTTTCCTTGTATACTTTGACTATTGTTGAAACGATAAGTATGATTTGAGAAAGAAGCAGGTAGTTTAGAAAGTTGAAATAGTAGCGACTTGTGTCCTTTTTAACGCCTGCTCCGCCGGATTTTATATTGACCTCTACTTTCTTCTCCAAGTCGTCACTTGTATTTTTTATAGCTTCATCTTCTGTGAATCCTGCTTTTTCATATGCACTAACTTGGCTTAGATATATATTTATTTTATTTTCCACATTGGTTGAGTAGCTGTCATCTGGGGCTGATTTGTAGAGTACTTCTCTAGTGGTGTCGAAGTCTTTTGGTATTTCTACTGCAGCACTTATAAAATTGTAGAAGAGTTTGTCCTCTACCAGGTCTTTGTCCATCTTAACAATCTTAGTGTTCTTATCCAGGTAGTCATAGAGGGCACGAGAAAGATCTGTGTCTGCGTTATCTTCTAAATATATGTTTACGTTCACAGATTTATAAGAGGATTCATTCGTAGTCTTGGTAAAGAAGCTCATCAATACTATAAATATTATCGTATATAAAATTATTGATGTCTTATGCGCCCATGTTATTTTGAAATAATTTTTAAAGACTTTCATATTCTTTGCCTCTCATAAATATCAGTGATGCACCCATAAACACTACAGTTAACAAAAAGAGATTTACCATATCATGACCGAACCTCGCAGTGGAATCATAGTAGTATAGGGAGTAGACTGCATCTGTTATAACTGCAACTGGATTTATTTTATTTATAATAGGTGCGTGTTCAGTGATGATTATCTTCATATCTGAAACCATCATTCCTGCTAAGAATGACATGAGCATGGTGATTGCGATTCCCATTCCGATTTTTGTGTCTAGGCTTGTTTTATTTGAAACTCCGATTAAGATACCGAATGAGACTCCGCAAAGTGAGCCAAGAGCTGCAAGTTCTATGATTTCCAAAGAGCGGTTTCCAAACTCAACTCCTAGAGCATACTTTAAGTAGGCTATAAATATAAGTGTGATTGCAAAATTTATTATCCAACTGACAAGAACCGATGCGGACAGCATGATGCTCTTCTTGGTAGGAGCGACTGCGTTTTTCTTGCCGTTTGTAGATAGGTTTGCCTCATATTGAAAACTTACGAAGAGTCCCCACATATAGCCGTAGATGGTGGTCATACCAAGAAGGGTGTAGAAAAATGTGTTGACTTGATCCATATTTTTCCTTGATACGTCCTTTATATGGTTTTCAACTCCCAATATTTTACTTATGTCTGTCCTTGGATTTTTCATCATCACTTTACTTATCATCGAAGATTTTTGTGAATATGCATTCATGATGGTCTGGGCGATCGTTTCTGAGATTCCAGACTTTTTAGTGTAGATTTCGTCAATGGATTTGATATATACTTTCACGTCTTTATCTTCATCCAAGATATCTTCACTATTTGCACTTCTTACTTTGAAATATTTTTCTTTTTCCATTTCATCCATAAAGCTTTTGAAGTTTGAATCTTCCATTAGATTTGTGTTTACTGCCACGTCCACTGTCTTAAACTTCATATTTTCTGTAACATTTCCAAATGCCAGTTTAAAAAACAGTCCTAGAATGATAGGGAAGATCAGTGACCAAAATAGCATGGGTCTCTGCCTTAAAAGCACCTTAAAAGTATTTTTAAAAGAATGAATAAACATATTAATCCCTCAAATCCTTGCCTGTAAGTTCCAAAAAGACATCGTTTAAACTAGGTTTTTCCACGTTAAGGGAACTATACTTAATATTATTCTCGTCGAGGAGCTTGATCAGTTTCATAAGATATCCATCTCCGTGGGAAAATGTGAGTTTAACTGAGCTGTCTTTTTCTTCGTAGCTAAGAATATGGTCTAGGGCTTTGATCTTTTCTTTAACTTCATCTGTTAGGTTAGAAGATGTGAAGCTTATCTTTTCATTCATCTCTATACTGTTCTTTAACTCTTCTGATGTGCCTTTGGCGATGACCTTGCCCTTGTCGATTATGACTATTTCGTCGCATAGGAAATCGACTTCGTCCATGTAGTGAGATGTGTAGATGATGGTGGAGCCTTCCTTGTTTAATTTTTTAATTCCTTCTAGTATATTATTTCGAGATTGAGGATCCACTGCAACGGTTGGCTCATCTAGGATTATTATCTCTGGTCTGTGGGCGATTCCACAGGCGATGTTTAGCCTTCTAAGTAGACCTCCAGAGAGCTTCTTCGGTTTGAACTTTACGAAGTCATTTAGACTTACTAGGTCCAGTGCCCTTTTGACGAGTTTTTTTCTCTCTTCCTTGTCCTTTATGTAGAGACCGCAGAAGTAGTCGATATTTTCGTAGACGCTTAGCTCATCATAGACAGCCACGTCTTGGAATACGACTCCAATCCTTCTTTTGATATCGTAGGCATCTGGAGACATCTCCTTGCCGAAGATTTTCACTGTGCCGGCGTCCTTTTTTAGTAGTGAGAGGATGCAGTTTATGGTTGTGGATTTGCCACTTCCATTTGGACCGAGTAGTCCAAGTATTTCTCCGGATTTAACTTCCAAGTCCAAATTATCTACTGCAGTTAACTCCTTATATTTTTTAACAAGTCCATTTACTTCTATTAGACTTTCCATATGAACCTCCAATATTTTATTCTACTTTCATTTTAAAATACTACATTTAGCAATATGTAAAATAGTTGTAAAGCTCGCGTAAATTCGTCTACAAATCAATTGTTTAACATGAATGGCTTTTGAATTTGTAAATTTTCAAAAAAATAAAACCCGGAAATTTCCGAGTTTTAAATTAAGTTTATCTTTTAAAATCCTCTTAAATATTCTGGTTTATAATTTTCTTCCCGCAGTGCTTCGTCGATCTCTTCAATCATTCGCTTCTTATCTTCGTTTAGATTTCCTGCTAGGGAGATGTAGTTACTAGCGTGGTTTGAGCGAAAGACTGTGCCTTCTGAATCCACATGTTCTAAAAATATTTTGATCTCTTGGAGTATATCCAGTGGGCTTAGTCTTTTAAATTCGCCAGATTTATACCTTTCGTAGAGAGGCGTGTCTGGAAATAGATCCAAGGTAAGGTAGGAAATATAATCTGGCTTTGCTTCTGTAACAACCTTTGCTGTTTCAACTGCGTTTAGCTCCATCTTATCCATTCCGCCAAGACCTGCGATGATGGTGGCAGACACCTTTATCCCTGCAGCTTTTGCCTTCTTCGTTGCCAAGATATATTCTTCTGCAGTGGAGTTCTTGTTTACATCTTTTAAGATTTCGTCGGAGCCACTTTCGTATCCCACGTAGACCATTTCGATTCCATGATCTCTAAGTTCTCTTAACTCTTCGTCGGATTTTCTTAAGATATCACTTGCAGTTGCGTATGCTGTAATCCTCTCTAAATTTTCCATATTCTTTGCGAGAAAATCGCAGAGGTCGATGAGTTTGTCGTTTGAAAGGCAGAGGGCATCTCCGTCGGCGATGAAGACCCTATTGTAAAAAGGTCTCTCTTCCAAGTATTCCTTAACTTCTACCTTAAGCTCTTCCAAATCTCTCAAATGGAATGTATCGTCCTTGTACATGGAGCAGAAGTCACATTTGTTGTAACTGCAGCCAACCGTGGCTTGGACGATTAAAGAACGGGCCTCACTAGGAGGCCTGAACACTTTTCCATAATATTTCATTATAAAATTTCCTTTAAATTTTCTAAGAAGCTTTCCACTTCTTCGTCGGTAGTTCTGTAGGATGTGCAAAGTCTTACATTGTAAACGTCGGTACCTAGGTTTTCAAGACCGATTAACGCAAACTCTTCCACTTTTTCTATTTGCTCCTTGGTTAAACTTATGAAAAGTTGGTTTGATTCAGGTGGGAATGCAAACACAACCCCGAGTTTAAGAAGTCCATCCTTTAGTTTCATCGCCTTTTCATAGGCATTCTTACCAAGTTCGTAGTAGAGACCATTTTCAAATAGAGCGTCGAACTGTGCAGAAAGGATAAATCCCTTCGCCATGATTGAGCCCTTTTGTTTCATATGGTTTCTAAGTCTTTCCTTTAGATCGTCTTCCACAACTACCAATGCTTCGCCAAACATTGCACCGTTTTTTGTGCCGCCGATGGTGAAGATATCGCAGCTTTCAGAAAGTTCCTTAAGGGTAAATCCTTCCCTTGCCATTGCCACAGCGAGTCTTGCGCCGTCGACGAATAGATAGGTTCCAAACTCAAGACATACTTCATAAAGGCTCTTTATTTCATCAAGGGAGTAGACAGTACCAGCCTCGGTGGTATTTGAAATGTAGACAACCTTTGGAATTACATCATTTTCTGCACCGAAAAGAGCAAGTTTGTCTCGAAGGAGATTTTCTGTAAGCTTGCCGTCAGGAGTGTCGATGGTTACAACCTTGTGACCAGTAGCTTCCATAGAACCAGTTTCGTGGATGGAAATATGTCCGGTAGTTGCACACACTATAGCTTCGTAGCTCATAAGAGTGTGGGTAGCAGCAACAATATTTGCAATAGTGCCACCAGGTAGGAATTCAACCACCACATCGTCACGACCGATTTCTTTCTTAATCTTTTCTTGAACAGAAAGAGAATAATCGTCTTGACCGTAACCGATCATCTTGTCTTCGTCGAGCTTTGCCAAAAATTCGTATACTTGCGGATGACCTTTGTCATTATAATCGTTTAAAAAATTTTTCATAGCGCCTCCATTGTTTAACTTCTAATTTATTACTATAATAATAGTATATTACAAAACAAAAGGAATGATAATATGAAACATGATTCTCACGGAGTAAATTTATTTGAAATTTCGAAAAAGTATGGCTTCAAAGAAGAGGACATAGTCGATTTTTCATCGAATATAAATCCATTTGGGATGCCAAAATCAGCCAAAGACGAAGTAATAAGAAGGATAGACGACCTATCCACATATCCAGATCCAGAATATAGAAGCCTAAAAGCATCCATCGCGAAATACACGGGAGCATCAGAAGAAGATATATTAATCGGCTCCGGAACATCGGAAATAATTGCAAACTATATAAGGTATGTAAATCCAAAGAAGGCGCTGCTTTTAAGTCCATGCTACTCAGAATATGAAAATGAACTTAGAAAGATAGGCTCAGAAATTTTCTATTACGATTTGGAAGAAGAAAATAACTTTGAAATCAAAATAGAAAGTTTGATAGAAAAAATAAATGAAAACGGCGTGGAGTTATTTATCTTTGCAAACCCAAACAATCCGACGGGAACCATATTAAGCGTTGAAGAAGTAGAAGAAATCTTAAAGAATACAGAGTGTAAAATATTCGTCGACGAAACCTATGTGGAATTTGCAGACAAGAAAGTATATTCCCAAATAGAACTTACAAAGAAGTACGACAAGGTAATAGTAGCCCGTTCAACATCTAAATTCTTCGCATCACCGGGAATAAGACTTGGATATGCAACCACATCAGACGAGAGGTGCAAGGAATACTTCTTCAAGGACAGCCTGATCTGGGGAGTAAACATCGTCGCAACCATAGCAGGAGAGAAAATGTTCTCTGATAATAAATATCAAGACGAAGTATATAAATTTGTCGAAGAAGAAAGAGAATATGCATTGGAATTTCTAAGAGGCTTGGAAGGATTAAAAGTATATAAGTCAAAAGGAAACTTCATAATGTGTAAACTCCTAGGAAGTAGAACCGCCGAAGAACTGTATGACTACTTGATTCCACAGAAACAAGTGGTTAGAAATCTCGCAAGTTTTAAAAATCTTGGAGAAGAATACTTTAGATTTTGCATCTTGGCAAGGGAAGATAATAGAAAGTTACTTTTGAATATAGAAAAGTTTTTAAAAGAGCAGTAGAAATACTGCTTTTTGTTTTGGGTTTTTAAATGCTATACGTATAGCATCAAAAAATAAATTACAAATAAGTGCTTAATTAGATAGATCGGAGGAAGGTTTTGTTTCTGAAAATAAGAAGCAGTGTTGAATGATTTGTTTTCGTAGCGGAAGCTATTAGCTTCCATGCCGATAGGCTCTGCACGAAATATTATTGTTAATGATAACAAATTATGTGAGGTCTGTCCTCCACACGGTCATCCTGAGCGAGGAAATTTATTTCCGAGTCGAAGGATCTCTTCAGAGACAACCCTCTCAACTACAGTCACCCTGAGAGGCAGTCGAGTTCAACAAATCAGCCTTCACTTCGTTCGTCTTCTTTGGAACTCTTTGCACGAGACCTGCGACGAAATCAAAGATTTCGGCTAGGGCTTCGAATGGGTCTAACCTCCGAGGACCTAGTCTATACAGATAAAATAATATTAAAAATACTAATTAATATTTTTAATATCTCATGCTTTACGTATAGCATCAAAAAATAAAAAATCGGTGCCGAAACACCGATAACTTTATTTTTTATAGTTTTCCTACTAGATCAATTCCTGGGCTTAGGGTTTCGTCACCTTCTTCCCAGTTTGCTGGACACACTTGGTCACCGTGATCGTGAACGAACTGTGCTGCTTTTACTTTTCTTAGCAGTTCTTTTGCTGATCTTCCTATGCCTGGTGAATGGATTTCGTATGCTACGATTTCACATTCTGGGCTTACTACGAAACTTCCTCTTAGGGCTTGTCCTTCTTCTGGAATTAAAACTCCAAACATCTTTGATAGTTCAAAGTTTCTGTCTGATACCATTGGGTATTCAACTTTTGATACTCTGTCTGAATGATCCTTCCATGCTTTGTGGACGAATTCTGAGTCTGTTGACACTGCGTATACTTCGCAGCCTGCTTCTTTGAAATTTCTATAATTATTTTGAAGATCTTCTAGTTCTGTTGGACATACGAATGTGAAGTCCCCTGGATAGAAGAAGAAAACTGACCATTTGCCTTCTAAATCTTTGGCAGTCAATTCTTCAAAATGGTTTCCTACTAGTACTGGAGATTTAAAATCTTCTACTTTAAATCCTATTAAATTCATCTAAATCACCTCGAATTATATTTTTAATAAGCTTTATCACTTACAATAAAATTATATCACATTTGTAAGAATTTGAAATCTATTTTAAATTTGGTAATTTCTTTCGTTTATTTTATCGGGCTCTAATTTTATTTTTTAGAATTTAATAACATTTATATTTACAATTTATTCCTATTATTTACATTCTTCAACCTTTATCAAAAAATTTCAAAAAACTTTTTAAGAATTTTTTAAAATTTCAGTTTTTTATTTTTCTCTGTGGTAAAATAAAGTAAAGGATGTGATTTTATTGAAACTAGAAGTGTGTGGAGGTTGCAATGCGAAGATCGGTGCAGAAAACCTAGACGAAATTTTAAGATCTTTAGATATATATAAGAGACCGGAAATTATTGTAGGGTTTGAAGGCAAGGACGACGGAGCTGTCATTAAACTTACAGACGACATTGCCATCATAAATACTTTGGACTTCTTCCCTGCAATGGTTGAAGAGCCAAGTACTTTCGGTGAAATCGCCGCTGCCAACGCTCTTTCTGACATCTATGCTATGGGTGGAGAAGTTATCTCTGCTCTTAACATCGTTTGTTTTCCTGAAGAGGAAGATCCTTCTATTCTTCAAGAGATTCTACAAGGTGGAGCTAGAAAGGTGAAGGAAGCGGAAGGTTCTCTAATCGGTGGCCACAGCATCCACGACAAGAGAATTAAGTACGGCATGAGTGTAACCGGTGTTGTTCATCCTGACAAGATTTGGAAAAACACTGGCTCTAATGTTGGCGACGAAATATTTATCACTAAGAAACTTGGAGTTTCTCTAATCTGTGGTGGATATCTTCAAGGCGAAGTTGAAAAATCTTGCTACGATGAAGCTAAGGAGTCCATGGTTACTTTAAATAAGTATGCTGCAGATATTTTAAGGAAGTTTAATCCTACTTCTGTTACTGACGTGACAGGTTTTGGATTCTTAGGCCATCTAAAGGAAATGGTTGAAGGCAAAGGCGCTCTTATCTACAAGGACCAAGTGCCTATGATTAGCGGTGCTCTTAAGGCTGCTGGAGATTTCCTATTTACTGCTGGTGGCCAAAGAAATAGAAATTCTCTTAAAGATGATGTTAAGTTCGACTTCGATGATTTTAGATACGAAGAGGTTCTTTTCGATCCTCAAACTTCCGGCGGACTTATGTTTACTCTTAATCCTTCTGATTCACAAGAGGTTATGCGTGAATTTAGAGATAGAGGGGTATTTTTAAAGAGAGTAGGAGTTATTACTGATAATAATATTATAGAGGTGAAATAATGAAAACTATTGATGCTATGGGTCTTGCATGTCCAAGACCAGTTATTCTTTCTAAGAAATTAATTTCTGAAGAAAGTCCAGAAGAATTTGAAGTTAAGGTAGACAATTTTATTGCTACTGAAAACCTTGCGAAGATGGCTCACGAAATGGGCTACAAAACTGAAATGACAGAACATTCAAAAGAAAGCTACACAGTTGTTTTTACAAAGGATGCATCCATCGAAGTTAAGAAGGAAGAAGGCCCTCATTACAGCGACGAATACATGGTAGTTATTTCTTCTGAAATGATGGGCGGTGGAGACGAAGATTTCGCCAAGAAACTTCTAGAAGGTTTTATCTACGCTCTTTCTGAACAAGAAGTTGCTCCTAAGGTAATTGTTTTCTACAATGGTGGAGTTCATATTCCTACTTTGTGGGAAAATTCTATAAAGGATCTTAAATTTATTGAATCTCGTGGCACTGAAATCTTCTCTTGTGGACTTTGCCTAGAACATTACGGATTAAAAGAAAAGGTTCAAGTTGGATCTATTACAAATATGTACAAGATCGTTGAACTTATGGGCAAGTACAAGGTGGTGAAACCTTAATTTGGAATACGTACTTTACACTTTTGACAGCACCAGTTTTGCAGAAGCTTGTAAGATTGAAGTACAGTCTCACGAAATCGACGCAAGGCTTGTGCCAGTTTTCGGTGCGATAAAAGCGGGCTGTGGCCTTATGCTTAAGAGCCCATTTGAAAATCTTGAAAAGATTAATGAAATCATAAAAGAAAATGATTTGAAGATAGATGGAATCTATAAAGCCATCTATTCAATAGACAAGGGCTGTGCTTTTAAACCGCCTACAATTGAAGTAATAGAGTAGTTATAGGAGGGCGACGGTGCCTTCCTATTTTTATATAGTTTTTAATAATCTTTTAAATCTGCTAAAATATAGTTAAGATTATTAATCAATATTTAGAAAGGAGACATTATGATTTATTTTGATAACGGAGCTACAACTCTTGTAAAACCAGAGTCAGTGCTAAAGGAAATAGTTGCAGACTTTAACAAGCTGGGCAATCCGTCTCGTGGATCTTATACAGCAAGCGAATTTTCAATGGACAAAGTCTACGGCACCAGACAAAAGGTTGCTAAGCTTTTTAATGTTAGCCCAATGGACGTTGCATTTACCTACAATATAACCACTAGCTTAAACCTTGTTTTGAAATCTCTTCTAACTAAGGAAGATCACGTTATTACAACGCTTTTAGAACATAATTCCGTCCTTCGTCCACTATACCAATTGGAAGATCAGGGCATGGGACTTTCATTTATAGATGTAGATGACCATTTCAACTTGAAGCTTGAAATGCTAGAAGAACTTCTACAAGAAAATACAAAGGCAGTGGTTATAACCCACGCATCAAACGTAATAGGAAACGTAACAGACCTAGAAAGAGTCCACGAATTTACAAAGAAACACGGACTTATTTTAATCATCGACGGTGCACAAGGAGCCGGAGCAGTTAAGACAGATCTATCTAAATTTACAAATACGATCTATTGCTTTACAGGACACAAATGTCTATATGGCCCGACAGGCACCGGTGGAATAATTAAGCTTGGAGATTTTGATTTCCATCCAGTATTTTCTGGAGGATCAGGATTTAAATCCTTCGAGAGAGAAACGCCAAGCGTATTTCCAGATGTATTTGAATACGGAACTATAAATAGTGGAGGAATCGCTGCACTTGGAGCAGGCATCGACTATGTAATGAGTAAGGATACCTACAAAATCCTAAGTGAGTTAAAAGATTATCTCTACGAATCCATGAAGACCATAAAAGGCATAAAGATATATGGAGATTTTGGAAAGAACCATCTTCCAACACTTTCATTTAATATAGGGGATAATCCATCTGGGGAAGTTTCAAGAGTTTTATTTGAACAATTAGAAGTATGCTCAAGACCAGGCAGCCACTGCGCACCACTTGTGCACAAGAGGGCAGGAACAGTTGATCAAGGCATGGTGAGATTTAGTCTTTCAACCTTTAACACAAAGGAAGAGATAGACACAGTAGTAGAATTTTTAAGGAGTATAGTTGAATAATTTAAATAAAAAGAAGAATCTAGGTCCTATCTACATGATACTATCTTCATTCTTCTTTGCGTTAATGGCAGTATTTATAAGGTACACAGAACATCTTCCCACATTTGAACAGGTGTTATTTAGAAACCTTGTAATATCAATACTTATGTTTTTATTAGTAGTAAAAGAAAGAAGAGTCCACGAGATGAAGGTCGAAGACGGGAAAAAAGAAATCTTCTTCAGATCACTCTTTGGATTTATAGGAATGGTGTGCAATTTCTACGCGGTTAAATATCTAAACATAGCAGACGCATCTGCAATAGGTAAACTAAGCCCGTTTTTCGTAATGATATTTGCAGCCTTAATACTTGGAGAGAGACTGGGAAGTCACTCAATCATCGCAATATTTCTCTCTATAATAGGAATGTTTATGGTAGTAAAGCCGAGGTTTGACGGATCTTTAATCCCATCACTTGTAGCAGTTGTAGGAGCAGTATCAGCAGGACTTGCAATGGTAATGCTATCTTCCGTCGGCAAAAAGGTGAGAGGAGAGATAATAATCCTCTACTTTGGAATATTTTCAACCTTGGCATGCATACCATTTTTAATAGGAAACTTTATAGTTCCACAGGGAAAAGAACTAATAAATCTTTTGATGATAGGAGTCTCAGCTGGATTTGGACAACTATTCTTAACAATGGCATACAAAACGAGCAAAGCATCAGAAGTATCCGTCTACAATTTTTCTCAAATAATATTTTCTATATTAATAGGATACTTTTTATTTAGCGAAAAAACGGATTTAGTAAGTATGACGGGAATGGCAATCATAATTCTAAGTGCATACTATAATTTTAAAAGGAGCGAAGCATGATAGAAGGATTTGCAATAATAATGGCGGTGCTTCTCGCAGGAGATTTTTTAAACAAAGTCCTTGGCGTACCACTGCCGGCACCGGTAATAGGGCTAGTGCTCATGGTTCTATTACTTATGACAAATATAATAAAAGAAAAAAAGATAGAAAAAGCGGCGGAATTTCTCCTAGCCAACATGATAATAGCATTTATACCAGGAATGGTAAAAGTGAAAGAGATATATCCACAGATAAAGACAGAAATAGTAGGGATATTGGTCACCTGTATAGTATCAACCTTCCTTATAAACTTAGTCACAGCTAAAGTGGCAGACACGCTCATAAGGAGGAAGAAATGAACTTTATAAGCACAGAAATATTTGGATTTACAATAACGATCTGTATATTCTTTTTAGTATCGAGGGCGCTTAAGAATGTAAAAAATCCGCTTCTTAATCCGCTGCTTATTTCGGCGATAGCAATAATGCTCATAAACTATGTATTAAAAATCCCTTATGAACAGTACAATGCAGGAGGATCCATCCTCACATTTTTTATTGCGCCAGCAACTGTGGCGCTTGGGCTACCACTATATAGGAAGAGGGATTTACTAAAAAAATATAAATTTGAAATTTTGATATCTATAATAGTAGGAACTTGCGTCGGACTTGGATCAGTCTATGGACTATCAAAACTATTTGGACTAACCGAAGAAACACTTCTTAGCCTACTTCCAAAACAGACCACCACAGCCATAGGAGCAGAAGTATCACTTCAAATAGGAGGGCTGGTTCCACTTACAATAGCATCCATAATAGTAGCAGGAACAACAGGAGTAGTACCAAGGAGTTCATACAAAAGGCACTTAAGATACAGACAGACGAAGCCATGGGACTAGCGCTAGGAACGGGAAGCCACGTATTTGGAACCAACAAAGCAATGGAACATTCAGAAGTAGCAGGAGCGATGGCGTCCCTTGCCACATGTCTATGCGGAATATTGACGGCGATAATTCTTTCTATTATATATTAGAAAAATGAAATAGAAATCTGAAATAGAAAAGAGGAGAAAATTGAACGAAACTATAAAGACACAACTAAACCATAGAACCATAAGACAGTTTGAAGAAAGACCAGTGGAAAAAGAAACCATAGACACACTATTAGAAGTAGTAAATAGAACGGCATCAAGCACAGGAATGCAAAACTCTTCTATTATAAGGGTGACAGACAAAGAACTAAGAGAAAAAATCTACGAAATCTCCACACAAAAATATTTGTTAGACGTACCAGAGCTATGGATATTCGTAGTAGATACGCTTAGAAACGATAAAATCGCAAGAGAAAATGGATTTGAACCGAAAACTTCAGGCGACATGGACAAATTCTTCCAAGGATTTACCGACGCCACATTGGCGATACAAAACCTTACAGTGGCAATAGAATCAATGGGCATGGGCGCAGTATACTTCGGATCAATTCTAAATAACATGGGCAAATTAGTAGAAGTTCTAAAACTTCCAAAATTGGTATTCCCAGTTTTAGGAATAGGATTTGGATATCCAAAAGAAAAGCCACAACTAAAACCAAGAATGCCAATGGAACTTAAATTCTTTGAAAACGAATATAAAATACTTCCATCATATAAAGAAGCGATAAAAGAATACGACGAAGAAATGACAAACTACTACGACCTAAGAGAAAACGGAAAGAGAAGCGATACCTTTAGTGAACAAGTAGTAGCAAGGCTAAAACCAGAAATAGAAGTAAAGAGAAATGTAGCAGATGTGTTAGAATCACAAGGATTCAACCTAAGACTAAAAAGAGAAAACAAATAAATTTAAAAAAATTTAAAAAAGTTGTTGACAAGAACTATAGAAAATTGTATACTAACAAAGTCGACCTTGTCGAAGACATTGATCTTCCCTTTAAACTTCAAAAAACTTTAAAAAATTTGAAAAATGTCCTTGACAAGAGTTCGATTTTATTATATACTAAATAAGCTGTCGAAAAACAGCGAAGGAAAATGAAAATTAAATAGTGTAAGCAAAAAACAAAGAATAAACCAAGCAAAATGCGAAAAGTTCTT
>QWCK01002322.1_pt1 | contig 28692 bp, 27 predicted proteins | sample 1972571 | NCBI WGS metagenome assembly QWCK01 (sample SAMN09866710, study PRJNA288562) | Human gut metagenome isolate term2_stool, whole genome shotgun sequencing... | isolation source: gut | host: Homo sapiens | place: USA: California | reverse complement strand
AACAAGTCCTGCACCCATGATTTCATCTGCATTTTCATCAGTGCAACGGATATAATCCAAGTTCAGTTTTACTGCACCAAAGTTTGCATGTCCTTGTGCATAAAGGTAATCTTCTGATGTTACATATGCTTTGTAATCGGAAGTGTTAAACTGACCGAAGCCTACAGATACGCCGAATTTTCCGAGACCGAATTGTACTTCTGCACCGTCAAATCCGTTTCCTGCATTGTAGAGCCAACCGCCCTGGTTACCAAATTTCAGCGGATATCTGCCAAGACGAACTTCTGCAGCATCGCCAAAACGGTGATCAATATAAATCTGATCAGCTTGTACTTCTGAAGTAGCGTCATCCTTGAAGTTCTCTCTGTTCTGCATTCAGCTGGTCTTCACGAGCCATCATGCGGGCAACGATCTGTGCCAATTCATAACGGGTGATGTTTCTTTCTCCTCTGAATGTGCCGTCCGGATAGCCGATGACAACGCCCTGGTCGGACAGATCAGCCACTGCCTGGTACGCCCAGTCGTCGGTGGATACATCAGAGAACGGGTTAGCAGCGTATGCGGATACGCCTGCTGTGAGTGCTGCTACGGCAGCGATTGCGAGAATTTTTTTCATAGTCTTCTCTCCTTCTAAAAAATTTGTATCCTTGACAGATATGGATTTCCAGAAGAAGCTCTCCAAGTGACCGTGTTTCCTCTTCGGTTTCTTCTTTTTTCCACAAGCAATAAGGCAAGGACTCCCTTATTCCTAATTGCAATGTACCACAGGCGTTATCAATTTGCAAGAAATGCAAGGCCCGTTTTTTCTTATGTGACCGCTCTTTTGCGGGATTTTTATTCCTCTGATTTTAATTATTTATTTTTACCTTTTTAATTATGTTTAATAAATAATTTCTTTTCATTCGATAATTGCTTACTTTATTGAAATTAGTTTTTTCATGAAATCGGGAATGTCAATTCGAATTTTTTCTAATCTTATCGAACCGGAGTCGGTTATAGATTTTTCTTTTTGCCCTATAGTTATATTTTTTATATACTTTCGGAATATCTTTCAAGTTATTACTTTTCTCTCAGAACCAACCACTCCCATAACGCGGAGGGAAGTGCCGAGCCTTGCGAGGCGATAGGGGCATGCGTGCGTACACAGGACAGAATGTCATGGCAAAACAAAAACAACTCTACCGTCATTCTTGAGCGGCGGGCAGAACAGGAATGATAATAAAAGAAAAAATAGATCGTCAGAGGGAGCGAAGAATCCGGCATAGGTTATCGGAAAATGCATTTAACCCCTACATTCTTTGCCGGATTCTTCACTCTACCTCGTACTTTTTTATTATTCTATTCCCGACCGCTTTTTACGACCGTTCAAGAATGACAGGCAAGTATTTAGTGCAGTTCCGTAAGAAATCTTCTTTCGTGTCTGCTCACGCTTACCCCTTTCGTCAACCTGACGGTTGACACTTTCCCCGTGTTCGGGGACGGCTTAAAGACTTGTATTCTTTCCTTTTGTGGCAACTATTATTTAGCTCCTTTTATAAAAAACTATAATTTCTTTTTTCCTTAGCCGTTGCTTCCCCCCGCATACGGAGAGAAGTGCCGAGCTCTGCGAGGCGATAGGGGCATGCGTGCGTACACAGATTAGAATCGTTTTGGGATTTTACTCATACTTGCCCCTTTCGTCAGCTTTGCTGACACTTTCCCCGTGTCCGGGGACAGCTTTTTGTCTGAGTCATTTCAGTATTTTTCAGTTTAACTCATACAAAACTTGATTGCTTTCTTCCTTAGCGTCAGCTTTCCCCGCACGCGGAGGGAAGTGCCGAGCCCTGCGAGGCGATAGGGGCATGCGTGCGTACACAGGTCAGAACATCATAGAAAAACAAAAAGCACCCCTGCCGTCATTCTTGAGCGGTGGAAGTATGCAAATGAATAGAACCGAACAGTAGAGTAATGCATGTTAGCGAAGAATCCGGCATCGAATACAGGAAAACACATTGAATACTTGCAATCTCTGCCCAGATTCTTCACTCTACCTCATACTTTTTTATTATTGTATTCCCGACCGCTTTTTACGACCGTTCAAGAATGACAGGCAAGTATTTAATACGGTTCTGTAAAAATATTTCTTTCGTTTCTACTCCAACTTACCCCTTCCGTCGGCTTCGCTGACACTTTAGCCTAAAGGCAAAGCGTCCCACTCACTTTTACTGCGTCGCTCCGCTCCTCGAAAAGTGGTTCGCTTGCTTCCCGACAAGCGGGGACAGCTTACGATTGTTTTTCTTTCCTTTCATATATCGAACAAGTATTTATTTCATTTGCAAAACGCATTTCATCTCTGCCGTTATTCCGGGGCGCGGACTATTTGATGTTACTGAACAAATATAGTACTATGTCTATGTATTTCATTTCTGTTTTTAATTTTCTGGAAAGATTTTTTTCATGATGAACGGTTACGATGGGAAGTATTTGCGGGTTGCCATGCCTGCGGCATTAGAGAGTCTTTTTATGATTCTTTTGGCGTCGGCGGATTTAATTATGGTGGGGACTCTCGGTGCGGTTTCTATTGCGGCGGTGAGTATTTTTCTCCAGCCCCGTCTTGTGATTCTTTGTTTTACCCGTTCTCTTTCTTCGGCGGTTACTTTGCTTGTGGCTCGTGAGGCCGGGCGTGATGACCGGAGGCGGGCGGCGGATATTTTGAAAAAGTCGCTTTTGATCGGCACAACGGTTCTTCTTTTGATTCATGCCGTTTTTTATTGGTATTTGGAAGAAATTTTTTATCTCATGGGGGCGCAGGAGGAGTATATCGCTTATGCTCTTGTGTATGGAAATATTGCTCTTGTTTCGGTTTTTATCACATCGTTGACGCTTATTTTCCAGGCGGTGCAGCTCGGATACGGGCAGACGGCGGTGATTATGAAAACAAATGTGGCGGGAAATATTCTGAATGTGGTAATGAATGCACTTCTGATTTTCGGTCTCGGTCCGTTTCCTGCCATGGGTGTCGCGGGGGCGGCGATCGGTACGGTGGCAAGTACGGTTTTCACTTTGGTCTGGACTCTTTGGATTATGAAAAAGGACGGGTTTCTTTCCGGCGGTTCTTTTTGGCCGGATTCTGCGTATTTCCGCCGGATTTCTCCTGTATTTCTTTCCATTTTCAGTGAGCAGGGGTTCGAGCGGATCGGTATGGTGCTTTTCACCCGCATGGCGGCGGGGCTTGGAACGGTTCCTTTTGCGGTGCACAGTATTTGTATGAATATTTGTGATATTTACTGGGATTATACAATCGGTATCGGTAAGGCAAGTATGGTTATGGCGGGGCAGTCGGTGGGAAAGGGAAATGAATCGGAATGGCGCATGTATAATCGTACAGGCATCAAGTGGAGTTTGATTTTTTCCACGATTTCATTTTTGGTGACTTTCCTTTTCAGAGAAGAGATTTTTTCTTTTTATTCGTCCGATCCCGTAGCGCTCGCCATGAGCGGCGGTGTCATGATTCTTCTGGCGCTGGTTAGTTTTCCGGAAGCGCAGGCGATTGTTTGTGCCGGGATTCTCCGCGGAAGCGGTCGGACAGGAGCGGTGGCGGCTTATTCTTTTGTGAGTGTCACGGTGCTTCGCCCCGCTATGACCGCCTTTTTCCTATATGTGCTGGATTGGGGACTTATGGGCTGCTGGTGGGCTCTTTTTCTTGATCAGTGCATACGTGCGTCGTGCGCAACGTTTCTCCTGCACCGTCTGAACCGAATGCGCTGGAATGATATGCTTGCTCTTACTTAGGGGTCTCTTTTGTGATGTCTATTTACAAATCATCTGATTTGGCATAGAGTAATAGTCAGATAGTTCATTTTTGTTTTTATTAGGAGGTATATCATGACAGATCGCGGATTTACGGATAAAATCAAGGGAAGCATTAAGGAAACTGTCGGAGAAATCACGGACGACTCCGCTTTAAAGGCGGAAGGTTTGATGGACAAAGCGACAGGCAAGGCTAAAGAGGTCACTTCCGATGCCAAGGATGCTGCTGAAGAAGTGATTGAAAAGGTGAAAAAGTCTATCGACTGATTTTTGCGCAGTAAAAAACCGGATTCACATAACGGTGATTCCGGTTTTTTTCGTGCCCGAATGTTTATATTTCTTGTCCGTTTCAGCTGAGCGCGACGTCCAACGTCATCATAACCATAAAGCCTGCCGCAAAGGAAATCACGCCGATATCGGAATGTTCTCCCGCCGACATTTCCGGAATGAGTTCTTCGACGACGACGAAAATCATGGCGCCGGCGGCAAAACAAAGGAAGTAAGGGAGAAAAGGTACGACAAGTTCCGTCAGCAGAATGGTGAGAAGTGCACCTACAGGTTCTACCGCACCGGAAAGAACGCCGCCGGCAAAGGATTTCATTTTCCCCATTCCACCCGCTCTGAGCGGCATGGATATGATCGCTCCTTCGGGAAAGTTTTGTATGGCAATGCCCAAGGCGAGCGCCATCGCTCCGGCAGCGGTGATATCTCCGCTCCCTGCCAGATATCCTGCATAAACAACGCCGACCGCCATGCCTTCCGGAATATTATGAAGTGTGACGGCGAGAACGAGCATCGTTCCTTTTGCCAGATGCGCCGCCGGTCCTTCCGCTTTTTCCGCATTCATATGCAGATGGGGTATCACATGGTCAAGACATAAAAGAAAAGCGACACCCACACCGAAACCCGTAACGGCAGGCACAAATGCCCACCGCCCCATATCCGCCGCCATATCAAGAGCGGGAAGAATCAGACTGAAAAAAGACGCCGCCACCATGACGCCTGCGGCAAATCCCGTCAGACAGCGCTGCGTTCCCCGGTGAAGGGCTTCTTTCATGAAAAATACGCACGCCGCGCCGAGGGCCGTCCCTAAAAAAGGAAGGGACAATCCCCAAAATACATCACTCACCATAATTTTTTACTCCTTTTTCCATGAAACATTTCCTTTTTATTTCTTCCCCGGTTTTCATGATCCGTTTTGCAGCAACGGCAAAAATGCGGTGCATCTATGCCGGACATGTCAAAGTTATTCAATATGTTGTGTATAAATTGTGAATAAATGACCTTTATCTACTATTTCTTTCTTTCAAATCCGCTTATGCAAGAAAAAAGACGGTCATTCTGTTCCGGCCATTTTAAAAAGAAGAGTTTCCGCAGAGCGCGGCTCTCTTTTTTTATTGTATCGTAATATTCATATGGTCATTCAAGTATTCGACAGCGCCCGGAATCCCGGCCATATACGCTCTGTACAGGCAGGAGAGCGCTCTGTCCTCGTCCGCTTCCGTCCCGAGTCCCTCGTGGTAGCAGACCCCTAAATGGTATTGCGAAATCGCTTCGCCCGCTTCTGCCCCTCTCCGGTACCATGAAAAAGCTTCGGAAAGATTGGGCATGATTTCCGTTCCGGTCAGATACATCGTGCCGATTTCGTCCGCCGCTTCTCCGTGGCCGAGTTCAAAGGCTCTTTTGTACCAGTCCACCGCCTTGACTTTGTCTTCTTTCGTTCCTTCCCCGTAGCGGTAACATTTAGCAAGAGAAAAACAGCCGGCAGGAAGTTCCAGTGCCGCCGCCATTTCAAAAAGACGGAACGCTTTCCCCGGATTTTCTTCAACACCTATGCCGTGGAGATAACATTCTCCCAAAGACCAGATGGCGAGCGGAAAATTTCTTGCCGCCGCTTTTTCCAGACAGGCCACCGCTTTCTTTTCATTTCTTTTGATGCCGGCTCCCTCCAGATAGCACCGGCCCAGCATGAAAAGACCGTCCACATCTCCCAGCGCGGCGGATTTTTTGAAATAGCGACAGGCTTTCTTTTCATCCGGCGAAACGCCCTCACCGGCATAGTACATAAGTCCCAGTGACGTCATCGCTTCTCTTGATCCCGTTTTGGCGGAACGTTCATAATAAACCGCCGCTTTTTCCGAACTCTCTTCCGTTTCTTCGTCCAAGCGGTATATGTCGCCCAAGGCATTCAAAGAGCGCCAGTATCCTTTTTCCGCGCTTTTTTCCAGCCAGCGGACCGCCTTATCTCTATCCTTTTCCGTACCGAAACCGTAGAGATACATATCACCCAGTTCATCGGCGGCAATCAGATCGCCCGCTTCCGCCGCTTCCAGCACGACAGGAAAACAGTCTTCGCAAAGCGCCGTCATTTCCGGAGAAAACCGCTCATACATGTACGCCAAATTCAGGCGGCACAAAACTTCTCCCGCCGCTCCTTTTTCATGCCAATACCGGGCTTCTTTTTCATTCCTGTCCCGAAGTCCGCCCAGACCGTGGCTGTAGTATTCTCCCAAAAAATACATCGCTCTTGCAGAACCCGCGCCTGCCAGAGAAAGAAAGAGCGGGAAGGCTTCGTCCAGCTTACACCGGATATATAAATCTTCCGCTTGTTTCAATACTTCTTCATCAAACATAATTACCTCATGAATCATCGCTGGTTTTATTGTAACATAAAGACAGGAAAAAACGCATTTTCTCTTTACTTGCCGAATCCTTTTCTTATATCCCGTAAATTTCTTCCGTCATTTTTATAAATGCTTTCGTCATCGCCGCTTTCGACTCCGTCTTTCGCACCGCAAAAGAAATATCATAGGAGGGGGCGCCGGCAAAATGAATCACCCGGAGTTCTTTCATTTCCTTTTCCGTCAGAAGATGTCCTGCCAGATTTTCCACGCAGAAAAAAATCCCTTCTCCTAACAGGCACAATTTAAGGAGGGTCGCCATATTTTCCGATTCCACCGAAATATGCGGTTCAAAGCCCGCATTTTTGAACAAGCCCCGCACGGAAGAACCGATAATATCGCTCCGGCTGTTCAAAAGAACGGGACATCGGCGGAAATAAGAAAGCCAGCCTTTTTCTCCTTTTTTTGCTGCGGAAATCATGTCTTCCCGTTCCTTTCCGAACTGCTCTTCAAAAAAAGTCTTTGCCCCTAAAAGAACAATTTTTTCTTTATAAAAAGGAATTTGCACAAGCCCCGCCACAGGTCCGTCAAAACGGGCAAGCACAAGATCCAGATTGCGGCTTTCCAACTCACGGACAAGACGGTCATTGGTCGCTTCCACAAGATGAATGCGCACTGCCGGATACCGCTTACGGTACCGGTGAATCACCGCCGGCAAAAGAAGCTGTCCTCTCGCAGGAGCGACACCGATCCGGAGCGTGCCCGCCATTTCTCCATGAGCGGACGAAAGCTCCCGGCGAAACTCTCTTTCATTTTCCTCAAACGCCAGCGCATAGCGATAAAAAACTTCCCCCGCCCCGGTCAATTCCAAGGGAACCCGCCTTACAAATAACGGCCCGCCCGTTTCCTTTTCCAACGCTGACACATGAGCGGATAAGGTCTGCTGTGTAATATAAAGTTTTTCCGCCGCTCTCGTGAAATTCCGTTCCCGGGCCAGAGCCAGGAAATATTTGATACTTAAAAAGTTCATAGCTTCTCCAATTACAAGTATTTATTTGTAGTATAAACAAAAAATAACAGTTTTTCAACGATATATTTTTCGTTATAATACAAGTAAAGGGAGAAATCGAAGCAGAAGAGCAGGGGTGCGTACACAGGTCAGAATGTTTTATACTCCTATCCTTTGCCCCGATTCTTCACTCTGAGTCAATCTCCTTTTATTACATGACAGTCATAGCGATTTTTATAACCGTTCAAGAATGACGGGCGGGCATTTAATGCCGCTCTGTAGGAAATCATTTTTTATGTCTGCTCACACTTGCCCCTTCCGTCGGCTTCGCCGACACCTTCCCCGTATCCGGGGAAAGCTTACAATTCTTCATTCTTTCCTTTTGTGACAACTTCCATTCAATTTCATTTGCAAAACGCATTTCACTCCTGCCGTCATTCTTGAGCGGCGGGCAATTAGGAGCGATGGCAAGCGAATTGTGTTTTTAGGAGCGTAGCGACGCTAAAATGCAATGAGACGCCATACCCGACCAACGGGAGCGGTAAGAATCCGGCATAGGATAATCGCAAAAAGCGTATGTAAATAATAAAATTTGATTTCTTTCTTCCTTAGTATCAGCTTCCCCTGAATACGGAGGGAAGTGCCGAGCCTGCGAGGCGATAGGCAAGGGTGCGTACACAGGTTGGAATCATTTGCAGGTATTACTCATCTTTATTTTTCTTTTATCAGAAAGAGGCTGCATGATGACGAAACATCTTTCTTTACTTTCCGGACCGCTGGCTTTTGCGGCGGCGCTTTTTCTTTTACAGCCCGTTTTCACTTTTAAAGCGGCGGCGGCGCTGGCTACGGCTGTCTGGATGGCACTCTGGTGGATTTTCCGTCCCTGCTCGATTTATGTGACTTCCTTTGTGCCGATCGTGGTCAATTCTTTTTTCGATCTCATTCCGGGCGCTCATGTGCTCAGCCAGTATTTTTCTGAAATTGCAGTTCTTCTTCTCGGTTCCGATTTGATTTGCCAAACCTGGACGACAACGAAACTGGACCGGCGGATTTCCGTCAAGGCGCTCTGCTTTATCGGGACGTCCATGAAAAACCAAATTTTTGTCTGGTTTCTTGCTTCCACCGTTCTTTCCATTTTTCTTCCCAATGTGGTGGTGGCTTCGATTTTCTGCCCGATTGCGGTTTCCATGATGAAATTTGTGGGTGAAACGGACATTGAAAAAAGTAAAACCGCCATTCCCATTCTTCTCGCCATCGGCTGGGGAAGCGGTATCGGCGGTCTCGGTTCTCCTATAGGCAGTTCGGCGAATCTGGTGGCGATTTCTTATTTTGAAAAGCTGTCGGGGCAAGAATTTATGTACTATGACTGGGTCATCCGCTTTCTTCCCGTCCTGTCCGTGATTTTTATAGTGAATCTGATTTTCCTGTGGCTTCTTCCCGTGCCCGTGAAATATCTGGCAGGAACGAAAGGGTATTTCCTCTCCATGTATCAATCGTTCGGTCAAATGAAACGGGGCGAAAAAATAGGGCTTGCTCTTTTCATTCTTTCCACCACGCTGGCTTTTGTCCGTCCGCTGTTCGCGGATCTTCTCCCCGCCATAAAACCGGCTTATATTTTCTTTTTCTGCGGGCTTCTCATGTTCTTCCTTAAAGATGAGAACGGAAAAGTCATGCTGACATGGAAATACGCGGAAAGCCATGTCATGTGGGGCATGATTTTCCTTTTTGCCAGCGGTCTTGCCTTGGGACGCCTTGTCATTGAAACGGAGGCGGTAACGCAAATGGCGGCGCTCATCGCCCGCTATCCGCTCCGGGACGGCATTTTCCTCATGGCCGCGTTCTGTTTCTTCTCCGTTTCCATGACAGAGCTATCAAGCAATACCGCCGCCGTATCCATCAGTGTCCCTGTCATTCTCGGCATCACCGATGCCTTGGGAATCGCTCCTTTCCCGTATTTGCTCGCCGCCGTGGTTTCTTCTTGCTGTGCCTACGTTCTGCCCGTCAGCACAAGAGCCATTCCCGTCGGTTACGGGCTCAATGCTTCTTCGCAAATGAAAGAGGGGCTGAAACTGACAATGATCACATGGCTGACCGTCACCTGCACTTGTTTCCTTTTCATGAAATATGTTCCTCTTTTCAACGGTTGGTAATTATAGTCCTGCAAACACTCCTTTCTGCCGGAGTGTTTTTTATTTGTCCACAAAAAAACCGTCACCTTTTCAGGTAACGGTTATCTGTCCGTATCTATATTTACGAATTAATCTTCATATTCTTCATAGCTCTTTCCGGTTTTCAGATGATCCATATATTTCTTCGTTTCTTTCACACAGACACCGGAGAGGAAAAGAAGGGCAATCAAGTTCGGAACGGCCATAAGACCGTTGACGATATCCGCCAAAATCCAAATCGCTTCCAGTTTCAGGAACGCGCCGCTGGCAATGAGGAGAATGAAAATCACACGATAGGGAAGAACGCCTTTCACACCCGTCAGGTAAATCATGCAGCGTTCTCCGTAATAGTTCCAGCCGAGAATGGTGGTGAACGCAAACAATACGAGGCCCACCATGAGCATATATCCGCCGAATACGGGGAATGCGGAGGTAAATGCCATATTGGTAAGCGCCGCTCCGTTTTCAAGACCGCACCATGCGCCGGTCACGACCAAAGTCAATCCCGTTAATGTACAAATAATAATCGTATCAATGAAAGTCCCCGTCATGGAAATCAGCCCCTGTTCCGCCGGCCATTTCGTTTTTGCCGCCGCCGCCACAATCGGTGCCGAACCCAGACCGGATTCATTGGAAAATACGCCTCTCGCCACACCGTTACGGATCGCCATCATCACCGTTGCTCCGAGGAATCCGCCTGCCGCCGCCGTGGGATTGAAGGCACTTTCTATAATCATCATCACCGCCGCCGGCACCTGATCGGCAAATACAATGAGAATCCCGATGGTGGAAAGGAAATAAATCACCGCCATAGCGGGTACGATCTTACTGGCCGCGGACGCGATGGACTGAAGTCCGCCAAGGGTAATCGCCGCCACAAAAATGGTCAACACCGCCCCTGTCCACATGGGATCGACACCGAGTGTCATTTTGGTAATATCTACAATCGCATTCACCTGGGCAAACGTACCGATACCGAAATACGCCACACCGACCCCGAAAATGGCAAAGAGCGTACCCAGCCATTTATATTTCTCACCCATTCCGTTTTTGATGTAATACATCGGCCCGCCGGCGATTTCGCCTTTTTCATCGGTTTCACGGTACTTGACCGCCAAAAGACCTTCCGCATACTTCGTTGCCATTCCGAAAAAAGCGGCGATCCACATCCAAAAAATCGCTCCCGGTCCGCCGGCATGGATGGCTGTCGCCACGCCGACAATATTTCCTGTCCCCACCGTGGCGGAAAGCGCCGTGCAAAGAGCCTTGAAACTGTCAATATCTCCGCTCCCTGCATTTTTCGCTTTAAATATAAGACTCATCGCCTTAGGCAACTTGAAAACCTGCAATAAATGCAAGCGGATTGTCAGCAAAATCCCCGTCCCCACCAGAAGAATCAAAAGGGGCGGCCCCCAAATGAAGCTGTCAATCTCATTCAACAATGCAATAAAATCCATAACCATCCTCCCTCATAATCAGAAACAAAAAGCCGGCTCACAAAGCCGAAACTCCGGAGCCGGAAATAGATAAAGGGAAGCATGAAATATAAAAAATCATGTTCTTTATGCTCTGTCCTTTTGCCTGAGAGATTGGGACTTCCGTCCTTACACCTTCGGCGTCCGTCAGGAAAAACCTGCGGAACTCTCCAGAGTGTGTCCGCATATGGTACCGTTCCGAAAGGAACACCTGAGAGTTTTACTCCTACGGTAAGCCCGGGGGCTTTCTCCTATATGCATCATCCACCTATATGAATTTATGGATTAAATTATACGACCCTTGCCAAAAATATGCAATAGAAAAATAAACTTTAATTTTTTTCTAACCCTGAAAACTCCATCTGCCAAATGCAATCCACTCCCGCCGTCACTTTTCCGTTTCTGCTCACACTTGCCCCTTCCGTCAGCTTCGCTGCCACTTTCCCCGTGTTCGGGGACGGCTTGCGTTTCGTATTTTTTATTTCATAATCCATAAGCAAGTAATAGATTTCAAAAAATATAATTTCTTTTTTCCTTAGTGTCAGCTTCCCCCGAACTCGGAGGGAAGTGCCGAGCTTTGCGAGGCGATAGGGGCATGCGTGCGTACACAGCTCAGAACATCATAGAAAACAAAAAGCACTCGTGCCGTCATTCTTGAGCGACCAGCAGAATCGGAATGATGATAGAAGAAAAAACATAATTTGACTCTTAGCGAAGAATCCGGCATAGGATATCGGAAAACGCGTATTTAAATCATAAAAACTATAATTTCTTTCTTCCTTGGTGTCAGCTTCCCCCGAATTCGGAGGGAAGCGCCGAGCTCTGCGAGGCGATAGGGGCATGCGTGCGTACACAGCTCAGAACATCATAGAAAACAAAAAGCACTCGTGCCGTCATTCTTGAGCGGTGGAAGTATGCAAATGAATAGAACCGAACAGTAGAGTAATGCGTGTTAGCAAAAAATCCGGCATTGAATACAGGAAAACACATTGGATACTTGCAATCTCTGCCCAGATTCTTCACTTCGTTCGAAAATGACGGGCAAAAATGTAATACCGTTCCGTATGAAACTTTTTTAGTTTCTGCTCACACTTGCCCCTTTCGTCAACCTAGCGGTTGACACTTTCCCCGACAAGCGGGGACATCTTAAAGACTTGCATTCTTTTCTTTTGTGACAACTACTATTTAGTTTCATTTCTAAAAAACTATAATTTCTTTTTCCTTAGCGTCAGCTTCCCCCGAATACGGAGGGAAGTGTCGAGCAAAGTGAGGCGATAGGGGCATGCGTGCGTACACAGCTCAGAACATCATAGAAAACAAAAATTCACCTCTGTCGTCATTTTTGCGCAACCAAAAACCGGCGGGGGATACAGGTTGACTGTCCCTATGCCGGTTCTTCATTATAAATTATTTTTTACTTGTCTATATCGCGTTGGGCGTCTTGCATTTTTAAACTGACGGATCTTTCTTTTCCGTAGTTGTCAAAATGCTTTTATTTTTTCTCCCTCTGCCGGTACGCATTCGGATGGCATTGCAAAAACCGTTGAAGCCGTCTTGCCATCGGATAGAACGTGAGATAGGTCAGACTGCCCGATACGGCCCCGCCTATGACGGGAACGGTTTTGGATACCCACCGGGTGATGAGTTTTCTTGTAATTTTCACACCCGTCTTTTCCATGCTTTTTTTCAGCAGCGGTATCGCTCCCTCTTTCAGGGTATAGTCAATAACTCCGTCGGAAATTTGTTTGGCATATTTTTTGGAATAGTAAGTCACTGCCTGCCCTGCTAATTTATCACCACACATGATACGATAAAATAATTGTATCTTTTTCCTGATTTCCTCATCCATCCCTCTGCCGCCTCTTTGCAATTCCTGCCAACCGTACAGGTAAAGCAGTTTCTGCATCACAAGAATCACATGACGGTTGAACTGGCGGGCATCATAGACGGTCGCTATGACAGCGGTCAATCCGCCAGGCACCCCTGCGGCGGCGGACATCAAAGACACCCTTTTCGTTTCCTCATTAATGCAATTCTCCGCCAGCTGATCAATGAGAGCCGGTGAAATCCCTGCTTCCGCCGGTGAGAAATCAATCGCTCTTTCTATATCTTCCGTCAGACAATACGGCTCCAACTGTTCTTTCAAAAAAGCGGCCCGATCCAGCCGGTTTTCTCTATTTTCCAATACTTTGGCAACACCTTCCGGCGTGAAATCTTTCCATATATCTTTGGCTACGGCATAGCCGCCGGAAATATCGGCAAGCCCTAAAATACGTTTCCATTTCATGAAATCCCCTCCTAAAAATTTTCTGTCTTTCCTTACTTTTATCATACCACAACATGACTTCAGGTCAAAATATTCCGTGAAATCCTCTGCTTTCTGTAAAATTCCGCCTTCCCTATGCGCAGCTTCCCGTCGGGCACAAGAACACCGTCATTTTCATAATCGGGAAGATAGAGCAGATCCCACCGCATGTCGGGAATCGCCGCAAGGCATGACAGGAAATCGGAATCCCTTTCCCTTTGGGATTCCAAATACCCGTGCGCCAAAGCGATCCACTTCGTCATCAAATCCATAACGACCGCCACGTCAAAAAGCGACGCCCAATCCACATGAACGGCGCCCGACGCCAAAAGCCGCGCTCCCACGCCTTTCACCTGCCAATCTTCCCAAAAACGATGCCAACCGTTCCTAAAAAAATAATCCGTAAACACATCCATATTTTCTCCTCAAAACCAATACTCCGGCCCTTTCTCCTTATCAAAGAAATAGCTCTCCAATTCCTCCGGCGGAATCTGCAAAATCCTCATGGAATTATAGATATCGCACTGGGAAAAATGCAGACGGTTGCTCAGACGCAAAGACAATGACGTTTTACTCAGCCCGAGCCGCTTGGCAGATACCGTATCCGACCTCACTTTCTCCCGGATACGTCCCCGGAGCTTTTCATAATTGAAATCCATAAAAATCCTCCCGTTTCAACCTTGAAAAAATCGAATTTTATTATAGAACATATGTTCTGTTTATAAATAAGAATACCCCTTATACACAGAACTGTCAACACCCTTTCCTTCCCCTCTTAATAAAGAAAATACCCGGACATCCCCTGACGCCCGGATATTTCCCGCATCCTATGATTACTCTTTTTCAGTAAGAACGGACACTTCAGAACGACGGACAGATTCCACCGGCATCTTCTGCAAATCGCCGATCGCATTTCCTGCCGCGAAAAGCGCTTCATCCGGCGCGCTCTCTTTAATGCTGCTGAATGTCATATTTTTGTAAGCCCCTTCTCCGGCTTCCACACCGACAATCAACTTTGTCCTTTCAACGGTTCTGGTTACTGCCATACCCGACCCTCCTTTCTTTCATAAATACACACCATACATTATTGGATTTCCGTTTCTGTCGTGGTCACAATGACCGCCTTCGAAAAAGAAGCCGCCTCAAGCCCTGCATGATTGGCGAGAACGGGACGGATTTTTTCCGCCGCCGCTTTCACCTTTGTCAAATCCAGATCCTCTTTCGGCTGATTGATACGGACAGTCATCACCGTATCGGCGGCTGTCATAAATTTCAATTCCAATCTCTTCTTCATGAATACTCTCCTTTCTTTCATTTCCCCACCGGGTGGAAACAAATATCTCAGCGCTATGGGTATCATAAAACATTCCTGTTTAAATCGGATTAAACAAAGAAATTTTTTTGAAAATCTATGCCGAAATTCTCATTCCCTCCGGGAAATACATACACCCTGCCTTTTATCTTTTCATTTTTTGCATCTGTTTCATGCATGGAAATCTATGTATCTGGATTTTAATACTCCTATATGCATGAAATCCGGAACAGATTTTCTTTTTTATTTATATCTTTCATTTATGATTTATATTTCAATTATATTTTAATATTTACACATAAATATATTAGACTTTTGTAATAAATAAAGGTATCCTATAATCATAAAAACAATAACAAAGTTTCAACAGGGGGAGACCGCCACCATTTTCTTTGTTACGGCAGTCAAAGCAAACTCAAAAACGGCATGCACTTTTAGTATTGCAGTGCTATCCCGAAAGGGATAATAAGCAAGAATCATCAAGACGTTTGTTTCAGACAGACGTCTTTTTTTTGCAAAAACGCCCGCTTTCACTCCCGCAAAACCATTCTATGCCGGATCCAGGGAGGACTTTCTTATACGAGCCATTTCCTTTTTTTGTTTTTCAGATAAAAAACTTTGATTTCTTTCTTCCTTAGTGTCAGCTTCCCCCGAACACGGTGGCAAGCGAATTGTGTTTTTAGGAGCGTAGCAACGCGAAAAGTGGTTCGCTTGCTTCCCGACAAGTGGGGACAGCTTGCGTTTTGTATAATTATTTTTTGTGCAAAAGTCCTTTAATCCACTCGTAAACGCATTTCACCTCTGCCGTCATTCTTGAGCGGCGGGCAGAACCGGAATGATGATAGAAGAAAAAACATAATCTAACTCTTATTAGCGAAGAATCCGGCATAAGGTATCGAAAAACGCGTATTTAATCCCCGTATTCATTGCCCGGATTCTTCACTCTACCTCGTACTTTTTTATTATTCTATTCCCGACCGCTTTTTTACGACCGTTCAAGAATGACAGGCAGGTATTTAGTGCCATTCTATAAGAAATTCTTCCTAAATGATATAATTATTCTGATTTCACGAGAGTTTTTATATCAGGAGAAATAAGGTGGAATATTACGTATATATTCTCACAACAAAAAGGAAGCATGCTTTATATGTCGGCGTGACTAATAATTTAAAAAGACGATTATATGAACATAAGAATGGTATCCACTCCGGCTTTACAAAAAGATATCATTTTTGCCTATTGGTTTATTTTGAAAAATTTAGTGACGTAAAGTATGCCATTCACCGAGAAAAGGTATTAAAGGGCTGGTGTCGTTGTAAAAAGATAGAACTGATTAACAGCGTAAATCCTGCATGGAATGATTTATCTGAAAATTGGTCTGATTCACATTAGCATTTAATACCTGTATCCTTTGCCAGATTCTTCACTTCGTTCAAGAATGACAGGCACGTATTTAATGCCATTTATAAAACGCAATTCACCTCTGCCGTTATTCTTGAGCGATGGAAATATGCAGATGAGTAGAACGGAACCACAGCATGATGAGTGATAGCGAAGAATCCGGCATAGGATAATCGCTAAAAGCATATTTAATACCCGTATTCTTTGCCTAGATTCTTCACTCTATCTCGTACTTTTTTATTATTGTATTCCCGACCACTTTTACGACCGTTCAAGAATGACGGTCAAGTATTAATGTCATTAAAAAACGCAATTCATCCCTGCCGTCATTCTTGAGCGATGGAAATATGCAGATGAGTAGAACGGAACCACAGCATGATGAGTGATAGCGAAGAATCCGACATAGGATAATCGCAAAAAGCGTATTAATACCTGTATTCTTTGCCTAGATTCTTACCGCTCCCGTTGGTCGGGTATGGCGTTTCACTCATTTTTACAGTGTCGCTCCGCTCCTCGAAAAATGATTCACTTGCCATCACTTCGTTCGAGAATGACGGGCAAGAATGTAATACCGTTCTGTAAAAACCGCTTTTTTTGTTTCTACTCAAACTTGCCCCTTCCGTCGGCTTCGCCGACACCTTCCCCGTGTTCGGGGACGGCTTAAGTTCCCTATTCTTTCCTTTTGACACAACAAGCAAAGAACAAGAAAATGCAATTCACCTCTGCCGTCATTCTTGAGCGGAGGGCAGAATCGGAATGATGATAGAAGAAAAAACATAATCTGACTCTTAGCGAAGAATCCAGCAAGGGATATCATCAAAAACGTATTTAAATAATAAAAACTATAATTTCTTTTTTCCTTAGCGTCGGCTTCCCTCGCACGCGGAGGGAAGTGCCGAGCCCTGCGAGGCGATAGGGGCAAGGGTGCGTACACAGGTTAGAATATTTAATACCCAGTATCCTTTGCCAGATTCTTCACTTCGTTCAAGAATGACAGGCAGGTATTTAATACCATTCTGTAAAAACCATTCTTACGTTTCTTCTCACACTTACCCCTTTCGTCAGCTTCGCCGACACCTTCCCCGTGTCCGGGGAAGGCTTAAGTTCCCTATTCTTTATTTTATATAAGAAGTCATTTTATACCGTTGAAAAACACAATTCACCTCTGCCGTCATTCTTGAGCGGTGGAAGTATGTAAATGGATAAAACAGAACAGTAGAGTAATGCGTGTTAGCGAAGAATCCGGCATAGGGTATCGGAAAACGCGCATTTATAAATAATAAAAACTATGATTTCTTTCTTCCTTAATGTCAGCTTCCCCCGAACACGGAGGGAAGTGCCGAGCTTTGCGAGGCGATAGGGGCAAGGGTATGTACACAGGTCAGAATCATTTTTAAATTTTACTCGCACTTATTTCCATTCTTTCGTTTCTGCTCACTCTTGCCCCTTTCGTCAGCTTCGCTGACACCTTAGCCAAAGGCAAAGCGTCTCACTCACTTTTACAGCGTCGCTTTGCTCCTCGAAAAGTGGTTCGCTTGCTTCCCGTATCCGGGGACAGCTTAAAGACTTGCATTATTCCCTTTATTTCCCGACAAGCGGGAACAGCTTTCAAATCGCGTGCTTTTATTTTTCCGCCAAATGTCGACAACTCACGATTCATATTCTTTCCGTTTTTCCCTTACGAGCGGGGCGGCTTGTGCTTTTGTATTTCTTTTTTACTGTCAGGAAATTTTTATTTTACGCAACAAAAAAGACCCCTTTCGAGGTCTTTTTGTTATTTCTCACTCCGACAGATTAGAATGCGTAGTTCAGTTCAACGCCCCAAGCATCTTTCGGATCTTCGTCCATGCCTTTTACATCAGCGGCAAAGCTGTAGTAAGCATCGAGTTCGAGGTTCTTCTGAAGTGCTACCCCAAGTTTAGCCTGCCAGAAAGTTACGTCATTAGCTGTAGTTAATGCAAGATGATCTGCCAAATCCAGTGCAGTTGCACCTAATGAAGTGGAACCAGCTTCTGCATCTACATAGTGTGCCCCAATCATGAAAGAGCCCGGTTTATCAAGGTCTACTTCACCGAAAGTCACACCTGCAGTCCACAGGTTGGCATGATACTTCTTACCAAGCAATTCTGTACGGGATTGTACAAAATCACCATCAATAACAACAGGACCAAGTCCGAAGTTAGCACCTGCACCCCATGCTTCAGCATCTGTTGTACCAAATAACTTTTGTGTATTTTTCAGATAGAAACCGGACAGTCCTACAGAGCCTGCATTGCCGGAAAGCTTACCATACCATGCTTCTGCCGGAGAAACTCCCGGATGATCAACATAGAATGATGCGTCCTGGAAACGGCCATAGCCGAATTCGAGACCGATTTTGCCGTTGTCATAGCCTGCTACGACACCGTCGAAACGAGCGTCTTCATCCCAGAATACGCCGGTCTGGTCGAGCGCTACGCCCTGGCGACCGAGGTCGATGTATGCGGCATCATTTGCCATGTAACGGGCATGGATACGATCCATTTCTACCATGGATCCTGCTCCGTCCTGATAATCAAATTCGCTGACCAGACGACCGGAAACCATCACTTTGTCGCCTGCCTGTGCATTGGCATTGATTCTGATACGGCCGTTCCATGTATCTGCATGTTCTTTCACACCTGCCAGGTTGTGCTGGTACTGCATGCGTGCATCGCCGGACCAGTAGAGGTTGCCGACTTTCTTTTCCAATTTGGATACACGAACGCCGAGGTTTGCGAGTTCGTCAGCATATTCGCCTGCCAGTTTTTCGAGCATCGCTCTCTGTTCTGCGTTCATCTGGTCTTCACGAGCCATCATGCGGGCAACGATCTGTGCCAATTCGTAACGGGTGATGTTTCTTTCTCCTCTGAATGTGCCGTCCGGATAGCCGATGACAACGCCCTGGTCGGACAAATCAGCCACTGCCTGGTACGCCCAGTCGTCGGTGGATACATCAGAGAACGGGTTAGCCGCGTATGCGGATACGCCTGCTGTGAGTGCTGCTGCAGCAGCGATTGCGAGAATCTTTTTCATAGATTTTCTCCTCCTACTAAAAAAATGAACTCTGCAAAAAATCGTCATGTAGAAGGAATGATCCGACGGAGTGACCGTGTTTCCTCTGCTTCTTATTCCTTTTCATGACCGTGGAAATCAGAGTCTTATTCCCACTTCATGTATTATACCGTAAATGTCAATGTTTTACAAATAAACCCGTCATTTTGTCAAGCTTTTCCGGTTTTATTTCCCTATTTTTTTCGTTTGATTCCCGCAAAAAAGCAGGCAATCACACATATAAAACGCATTTCACGCTTGCCGTCATTCTTGCGTTTCTGTTCACACTTATTCCCATTCTTCCGTTTCTGCTCACGCTTGCCCCTTTCGTCAACCTGACGGTTGACACTTTCCCCGTGTCCGGGGACGGCTTGCGTTCCCTATTCTTTATTTTATATAAGAAGTCATTTTATACCGTTGAAAAACACAATTCACCTCTGCCGTCATTCTTGAGCGGTGGGCAGAATCGAAATGTTAATAAGAGAAAAGAATATAATATGACTCTTAGCAAAGAATCCGGCAGCAGCTATCGGAAAATACGTTTAACACCCGTATTCTTTGCCTGGATTCTTCACTCTACCTCGTACTTTTTTATTATTTTATTCCCGACCGCTTTTTACGACCGTTCAAGAATGACAGGCAAGCGTTAATGCCGTTCCGTATGAAATCTTTTTTCGTTTCTACTCACGCTTGCCCCTTTCGTCGGCTTCGCCGACACCTTCCCCGTGTCCGGGGACGGCTTTTTGTGTGAGCCATTTCCATATTTTTCAGTTTTCCTCACACTTATTTCCATTCTTCCGTTTTTACTCAATCTTGCCCCTTCCGACGGCTTCGCCGCCACCTTCCCCGACAAGCGGGGACGGCTTACAGTTTGCATTTTATCGTTTTAGGACGTCAATCAAGTAATACATTTTAAAACTATAATTTCTTTCTTCTTTGGTGTCCGCTTCCTCCGAACTCGGAGGGAAGTGCCAAGCTTTGCGAGGCGATAGGGGCATGCTTGCGTACACAGCTCAAAACATCATAGAAAACAAAAATTCACCCCTGCCGTTTTGTAAGAAACTTTCTTACGTTTCTACTCATACTTGCCCCTTTCGTCAACTTGTCGGTTGACACCTTCCCCGTATCCGGGGACGGCTCAAGTTCCCTATTCTTTATTTTATATAAGAAGTCATTTTATACCGTTGAAAAACACAATTCACCTCTGCCGTTTTGTAAGAAACTTTCTTACGTTTCTACTCATACTTACCCCTTCCGTCAACCTGTCGGTTGACACCTTCCCCGTGTCCGGGGACAGCTTACGATTGATATTCTTTCCTTTTTGTGACACCGCCCATTTAATTCCATTTATAAAACGCAATTCACCTCTGCCGTCATTCTTGAGCGGCGGGCAGAACAGGAATGATGATAAGAGAAAAAACATAATCTGACTCTTAGCGAAGAATCCGGCATAGGTTAATCGCAAAAAGCATATTAATACCTGTATCCTATGCCGGATTCTTCACTCTATCTCGTACTTTTTTATTATTCTATTCCCGACCGCTTTTTTAAGACCGTTCAAGAATGACAGGCAGGTATTTATACTGGTTTGTAAAAACTGTTCTTTCCGTTTCTGCTCACACTTGCCCCTTTCGTCAACCTGACGGTTGACACTTTAGCCAAAGGCAAAGCGTCTCACCCACTTTTACTGCGTCGCTTTGCTCCTCGAAAAGTGGTTCGCTTGCTTCCCGTGTCCGGGGACAGCTTACACTCTTCATTCTTTCCTTTTGTGACACCTCCCATTTAATTCCATTTATAAAACGCATTTCACTTTTGCCGTCACAGGGCGTCCCTTTTTATTTCCTGTCTTGTTTGTCTTTATTTTTCCAATTTAAAATCCCGCTCTGATTCGGCGGGATTTTCTTTATTCTGCCACTACGGAGATATGGATTTCGCTTGTTACATTTTGGTGTACCCAGACTTCCACGTCGTATTCTCCTGTGGTTTTTATCGGGTTTTTCAATTTGATATTTTTCTTGTCCAGTTTGAATTTATATTGCGCTTCTATGACATCGCAGATGTCTTTGGCGGTGACGCTTCCGAAAATGCGACCGTCTTCTCCTGTCTGGACGGGAATGACGACTTTGACGGCTTTGAGTTGGGATGCCATGATGACGGCTTCGTCAGCGGCCACTTTTGATTTAAATTCTTTGGCTTCTTTACGTTGGCTGGCGGTGTTGAGATTTCCTTTATTTCCTTCTACACCGAGGCCTCGGCGGATGAGTACGTTTCTGCCGTATCCGTCAGCCACTTCCACGACTTCTCCTCGTTTTCCCAATTTTTTTACGTCTTGCAGCAGTACTACTTTCATTCTTTTTCCTCCTCTATTTGTTTACGGACCTGTGCGACAATGGCATCGGTCAAATCTTTTATATTTTTTTCTTCTCCAAATTGAGCGCCCGCTACGGTTTGGTGACCGCCTCCGCCGAGGGTTTCCATAATGACTTGGACGTTAATGCTTCCGTCGGACCGGGCGGAGAGACAGAGTCCTTTTTCCGTGTGGTAGAAAAGGAAGCTGCAGCGCACGTCTTGTACTTTGACAAGGAAGTCGGAAATCTGCCCTGCAATGACTTGCGAGTCCGCCGTGCCGTCAGGACATTCAGCAAAGACGATGCAGTCGTCTATGATATTCATTTTGGCAAGAACGGCGGCTTTGACTTTGATGAAGTCCATATCTACGGAGAAAAGCCTGTTGACCAGAGCGGTATCGGCGCCGCATCGGCGGAGATAGCTGGCCGCATCAAAGGTGCGTACGCTTGTCTGGACGGCAAAGCTTTTGGTATCGACAACCATGCCCGCATAAAGGCATGAAGCTTCCAGAACGTTCATTTCTTCTTCTCCGCCATAGTATTGGACAAGTTCCGCCACAAGTTCGGAGGCAGAAGAAGAGGACGGCTCCATATAGGTGAGGAGCGGTGTTTGTATCATGGTTTTCGCTCTGCGATGATGGTCGATGACAACTTTCTTTTCTACTTTTTTGAGAATATCCGGAGCGGCTACGAGTTCGGGAATGTGGGTATCCACGATAATCAAAATGGTTTTTTCCGTCACAAGGCCTTTGGCTTTATTTTCGTCAATGAGAAGTCCGTCGGCAAGCCCGCTTGTTTTGACGGCTTCTATCATTTTTTTCGAGGTATCGTCCTGTTTGGAGAGTACGATATGTGTTTCTTTGCCGGACGCTCTGGCGAGATGGGAAACGCCTACAGCAGCCCCGAGGGCGTCAAAATCTTCGTGGGCATGTCCCATGATGAGAACGAGATCGGATTCATTGATGAGTTCTTTTAATGCCTGGGCGACGACACGGACACGGACGCGGGTATTGCTGACGGAGGTCGGCGCTTTCCCGCCGAAGGCTTTCACGTCTTTTCCTATACGCACAATCGCCTGGTCACCGCCGCGGCCTAAGGCAAGGTCCAAAGAAACCTGGGCTTCTTCATATTGTTTGGCAAAAGAATCATCGCTTTTCACGATACCGATGGAAAGTGTGACGGGCATCCGGTTCACCGTATGTATTTCCCGCACCTGATCCAATATGTCGAAATTGTCGTCCATCATTTTTTGGAGGGCTTCCGAGGAGATACAAGCCACGAAGTCGGATGTATTGTATTGTTTGATAAATCCTTCTTCTCTGCTGAATGTATTCAGTACTTTTTCCGTTACATCCGCAAGCAGGGACGATCTTTCCACATCGGTCATTTCCGCCGTCACTTCCTGGGCGTTATCGATCCGGATCAGACAGAAAACGGGTCTTGATTTTTCCGCATCTCGGATCGCTTGATCGGCATCGCTTCGGTCCATGAAATAGAAGACCATGTAAGGTTCATCATTTTCATCTTCCGCCGGAAGAAATTTGTAAAATACGCGGTAAAGATTTCCCTCGGAATAGCAGTCAAACCACCCCGTTTTTTCCCAAAGTTTGGACACTTTCTGTCCTTGAATCACTTCCCGGAAGGGCATTCCTTCTTCGGCATGCGTCATCCATGAGCGAAATACGCCGTTTGCCCAGACGAGTTTCTTTTTTTCGTCCATAACGGCAATGCCGAGCGGAAGATTTCTCACCGCATAGGACGTGCCGGCGCTCACCCCGGCGGACAAGTGATCCAGATAGTTCATCAGCAATTTTTCCTGCATCATGTCGCAGCGTTTCATCCAGACAATACAGGCCGCCACGACGATGAAAAGGAGCAGCCCGAGCTGCCAATTCTGTGTAGCCAGAATCGCTACGGAAAGGAGCAGCAGGGCAATCATCAATTTTGATGTTTTCTTATACACCCAAATATCACTGAGCATAATATCCTCTCTTACGCCATCTTTGACAAATGGCCGTTTCTTAAAGGAAACAACCGTATCCGTAAAAACCTATTGATAATTTCTTTTTCTTCTATAGGAAAGAACCATGTCGGTCATTCCCATAAGAACAAGAAACATCTGTATGAATCCCATAAAGGCGGATAAAACGATGATGACCCAGCGGAGCGGTCTGACCATCGGATATTTATGGGGCAGCCACCAGAGCGTCGCCACCCCTTGCAGCCAGAATACGAAAATACATGCCAGCCCCAAATTATATTGAATCACCGAAAAGGTCGGATCGTCTTTGAGGAAAAACTGCATCGCCACGGCCACGGCATAGAGCGCCACAAAGAAACGGGGAAATTCCCACCGTTCCAACTTCGGCAGTACGGGAATATCCTTAATTCCCATGCGGTGGAAAATCATTTTTCCCAAAGTCATGGACGCCCATGCATAGAAAAATGAAGCGCCTACCGTAGCAAACGGAAGCGACTTCCGTATCACTTCCATCATCTGTTTCACATTGTCCTGCGCCTGGACAAGAAGCTCGCCGGTGTAGAAGCCTTTCATCTGTTCCAGCATTTCCTGCTCCATCTGATCCATCGCCGTGCCGCCGAAAATCATGGCGGGCATATCGAGAATGTACATCGCCGCCAGCGCTTCTCCGACAATCGCCGCCAAAACGACCGCCGCCCCCGCTATGAGCGTAACGGCTGCCGATACTTTATTTTTATAACAAAATCCCATAACGATACCGAGAACGCCGAAAATCGCACAAAGAAAAGCGGCGGAAACGACACCGAAAAAGACGGAGTCGAGAATCATCACCCCCGCCGTGACAATCACGGACCAATGGACGCCCTCTTTCATGCCCAGATAGGCAATGGGAAGAGGAATGAGAAGAAATACGACGCTTGATACAAGCGGCATGTAAAATCCGATCACCGACAGCACCACCGCAAGAGCGGTGCACATACCGGCATTTTTATTATTGTATTCCCGACCGCTTTCTACGACCGTTCAAGAATGACGGGCAGGTATTTAATACCAGTCTGTAAAACTATTTCTTACGTGTCTGCTCACTCTTGCCCCTTTCGTCAACCTGTCGGTTGACACTTTCCCCGACAAGCGGGGACAGCTTGAAACTTATATTCTTTCCTTTCATATATTGAAAGAGTACTTAATTTCGTTTACAAAACACATTTCAACTCTGCCGTCATTCTTGAGCGGTGCTAAGCATGCATAAAGAAACAAAACATCGGAATGCTAATGACAAATAGCGAAGAATCCGGCATAGGTTATCGGAAAATGCATGTAACACCCCTATTCTTTGCCCAGATTCTTCACTCTACCTCGTACTTTTTTATTATTGTATTCCCGACCGCTTTTTACGGCCGTTCAAGAATGACAGGCAAGTATTTAATCCGGTTCTGTAAAAATATTTCTTGCGTGTCTGCTCACACTTACCCCTTTCGTCAACCTGACGGTTGAAACTTTCCCCGACAAGCGAGGACAGCTTTCGTTTCTCATTCTTTCCTTTCATCTATTGAAAGAGTATTTAATTTCATTTGTAAAACTCATTTCAACTCTGCCGTCATTCTTGAGCGGTACTAAGCATACATAAAGAAACAAAACATCAGAATGCTAATGACAAATAGCGAAGAATCCGGCATAGGTTATCGGAAAATGCATGTAACACCCCTATTCTTTGCCCAGATTCTTCACTCTACCCCGTACTTTTTTATTTTTATTATTGTATTCCCGACCGCTTTCTACGACCGTTCAAGAATGACGGGCAGGTATTTAATACCAGTCTGTAAAACTATTTCTTACGTGTCTGCTCCAACTTGCCCCTTTCGTCAACCTGACGGTTGACACTTTCCCCGACAAGCGGGGACAGCTTGCAATTGATATTCTTCCCTTTCGTAACAGCCATCATTCAATACTGCTTGCAAAACGCACTTCTCCTATGCCGTCATTCTTGAGCGGCTAGCAGAATCGGAATGGTGATAGAAGAAAAAACATAATCTGACTCTTAGCGAAGAATCTGGCAAATGATATCGTCAAAAGCGTATTTAAATAATAAAAACTATAATTTCTTTTTTCCTTGATGTCAGCTTCCCCCGAACTCGGAGGGAAGTGCCGAGCTTTGCGAGGCGATAGGGGCATGGGTGCGTACACAGGCTAAAATCGTTTTTGCTTTTTGCTCATATTTATTTCCATTCTTTTGTTTCTGCTCACACTTATTTCCGATTTTTTCGTTTCTGCTCACTTACCCCTTTCGTCAACCTGTCGGTTGACACTTTCCCCGTGTCCGGGGACAGCTTAAAGACTTGCATTCTTTCCTTTTGTAACAACTATTATTTAATTTCATTTATAAAAAACTATAATTTCTTTTTCCTTAGCGTTCACTTCCCCCGCATGCGGAGATAAACAGATACGGCCTTTCAAAAAATATCATTTCTTTTTTATTGAGCATATAAAAAATGCTCTAAAAAACCGCTTCTCCTGTAGGAAAAGCGGTTTTCTTCTTTATTTGATTTCCTGGATAATCGGAAGGATCATCGGTCTTCTCTTTGTTTTTTCAAAGAAATATCTGCCCAGTGATTCCCGTATCTGTGTCTTGATGAAATTCCATTCCGATACATTGCCTGTACCGCATCTGCCCAAAACGGCTTCCACCTTTTCTTTTGCGCCTTTCATCAGCGCCTCGCTGTCTCTGACGTAAACGAAACCGCGGGATACGATATCCGGTCCTGCCACGACTTGGTTGCTTCCCTTTTCAAGGGCAATCACGACAATGAATACACCGTCTTCGGCCAGTTGCTGGCGGTCACGGATGACGATATTTCCTACATCACCCACACCGAGCCCGTCCACAAGAACGGCGCCTGCCTGGATTTTTCCGACAATTTTGCCGCTCCGGTTCGTAAATTCAAAAACAGAGCCGTTTTCTCCGATGAGAATATTCTGCTTCTTCACGCCCAGACTTTCCGCCAGTTCCGCATGGGCACAAAGCATACGGTATTCTCCGTGTACGGGAACGAAAAATTTCGGACGGACAAGGGCAAGCATGGTTTTCAGATCTTCCTGTGAACCGTGTCCCGATACGTGAACGCGGCTTGTATGGGAAGAAATCACTTTCGCCCCCAGCTGCATGAGCCGGTCGATCGTTCGTCCCACGCTCATTTCATTACCGGGAATCGGAGACGCGGAAATAATCACCGTATCTCCCGCATGTACCTGCACCTGCCGGTGACTGCCGTCCGCCATACGGGACAATCCCGCCATCGGTTCGCCCTGGCTTCCTGTGGTAAGAATGCAAACCCGGTCGTCACGATACCGATTCAATTCCTCGGGCTCGATAAATGTTCCCGCCGGCGCTCTGAGATATCCCATCTCCAGAGCAATGCCCACCACGTTCACCATAGAACGTCCGAATACACAGATTTTTCTTTTATACGCCACCGCCGCGTCAATAGCCATTTGGATACGGGATACGTTAGAGGCGAATGTCGCCAGAATGATACGGCCCTTTGCTTCCCCATAAGCATTCTTCAGCGACTTGGAAACAACAGCTTCTGACAAAGTATATCCCGGATTTTGCGCATTCGTCGAATCGGCGCACAAAATGAGAACCCCGCGGTGACCCAGCTCGGCAAGTTTATACATATCCGTCTGTTCACCGTCAATGGGCGAATGATCAAATTTGAAATCCCCGGTATGCACCACCGTTCCCACGGGAGTACGCAAATAAATCCCGCAGGAATCGGGAATGGAATGGCAAACGTGGAAGAAGCCGAACTTAAACGAACCCGCTCTGATTTCATCCTTTGTCGTCACCACATTCAGACTGTACCGCCCGATTTTATGCTCTTTCAATTTCCCCTCATGCCTGCATCTATTACGATAATTTCGTCGCCATAACGGAAAGCAGTCATGTTCTTCCCAATTTCCCCCAGACCTCCCAGGGGAATAATTTGTAATCTCGATTTTGCCAAGATTAACCTCCTATTCAGTTGTATTTGTACATCTTCTAAAAAAATAAAAAGTCCGTACCATAGTCGCTTGTATCATTATAACACGGATAGGAAATATCGAAAAACAAAGTGCATTTGTATTGGAAAAAAGAAATCACACGGTTCGGCGGCCCGAATCATAAAACAAGTTTCCCCTTTGCCGTCATTCTTACGTGTCTGCTCACACTTATTTCCATTCTTATGCATCTACTCACACTTGCCCCTTCCGTCGTCTTCGCCGACACCTTCCCCGTATTCGGGGACGGCTTACATTTTTTATTCTTTCCTTTCGTGACAGCCATCATTCAATTCCATTTATAAAACGCACTTCACTTCTGCTACCGTTCGAGAATGACAGGCAAGTATTTAATTCCTTTTATAAAAAACTATAATTCTTTTTTCCTTAGTGTCAGCTTCCCCCGAACGCGGAGGGAAGTGCCGAGCTTGCAAGGCGAAAGGGGCAAGCGTGCGTGCACAAGTGAAAATCGTTTTTAAGTTTTTTCCCTCACGCTTGTTTCCATTCTTACGCGTCTGCTCCAACTTGCCCCTTTCGTCAACCTGGCGGTTGACACCTTCCCCGTGTCCGGGGACGGCTTTCGTATATCACCCTTTCTTATACGTAACAATTAACAGTTAATACCATTTGTAAAACGCACTTCACTTCTGTCACCATTCGAGAATGACAGGCAAGTATTTAATTCCTCTTATAAAAAACTATAATTCTTTTTTCCTTAGTGTCGGCTTCCCCCGCACACGGAGGGAAGTTCCGAGCTTTGCGAGGCGATAGGGGCATGCTTGAGTACACAGGTCAGAGCATCATGGAAAAACAAAAACACTCGTGCCGTCATTCTTGAGCGGTGCTAAGCATACATAAAGAAACAAAACATCAGAATGCTTATGACAAATAGCGAAGAATCCAGCATAGGTTACCGGAAAATGCATTTAACACCCCTATTCTTTGCCCAGATTCTTCACTCTACCTCGTACTTTTTTATTATTGTATTCCCGACCGCTTTTTACGACCGTTCAAGAATGACGGGCAGGTATTTAATACTGCTCTGTAAAAATCGCTTTTTCAGCTTTACTCACGCTTGCCCCTTTCGTCAGCTTCGCTGACACTTTCCCCGACAAGCGGGGACAGCTTACGGATATCCCTCTTTCTTCTATGTGACAATAACCAGTTAATTTC
>QWCK01001868.1_pt1 | contig 28797 bp, 29 predicted proteins | sample 1972571 | NCBI WGS metagenome assembly QWCK01 (sample SAMN09866710, study PRJNA288562) | Human gut metagenome isolate term2_stool, whole genome shotgun sequencing... | isolation source: gut | host: Homo sapiens | place: USA: California | reverse complement strand
GAGTCATGCGACCGATACTACAAGGCCATACTTCAGTTTATCACCATTGACGAGCAAACGGAAAGAGAAAAGCACACTCAAGTTTACTATTTAGTACAGGCCTCTTCTTTCGACAACTGCAAAGACTCTATCCGAACGATTATGGACGGCACCATGGTAGACTATCAGATTGCTTCAGTATCAGAAACCAAGATTATTGATGTGATAGAACACGAGTTATAAACCCTATAAAAAGAAAAAATAATGGCAACAAGAAAAAAGAAAGTCATCATCACCGGCGTGAGCAGAGAAGCCGCCGATGAAGCGTTTGCAACCTATGCCAAGAGCGATGCACAGTTGCAGAAAATCAATGCAGATATTGAGTTGCAGTGCGCCAAGTACCGCGAGAAGTATGCTGACAAGCTGGCTACGCTGACTGCTGAAAGAGACAATGCGTTTGACACGCTCCAGTCGTTTGCCACGGAGAACCAAGCTGAGCTGTTTTCCAAGAAGAAGAGCCTTGACATGGCTCATGGCACGATCGGGTTTCGCACTGGGACACCAAAGCTGAAGACGTTGAAAGGCTTTACTTGGGCGAGTGCGCTGAACCTTGTGAAGAGTTTCCTGCCCGGCTATATCCGCCAGACGGAGGAGATAGCCAAAGATAAACTGCTTGCAGACCGTGAGGTGGAGGTGCAGCTTGGCGGCGGTGACCCTGAGAACCGTGGCTATCGTCCCCTTCGTGAGCAGATGACGGCGTGTGGCATCCAGGTGGTTCAGGACGAGGCCTTCTATGTTGAACCCAAGAAGGAGGAAACGGCATGAAGCGCGAAGTGAGGCGACCTCCGCGGGTGTCGTTTTGCCGCAGGTGCGTGGGCACCGGCGTATGGCGACACCTTATGGATGACGGTACGCCGTTGACGGAGCCCTGCCCCCAGTGTGAGGGCAGTGGCTGGGTGACAGTTAGTTCAGTAACGGAATATGACATCAGGCCTTACAAGCCAAAGAACATGTAGTATATGCAGAAACGACGCGGAGTAAGTTACAAAAAACGTGTAGAGGAGATAAACAGAATATACGATCAACATGCCAGAAGCGGAATTTCCAACCGTGAGATATGGCGACGATACATATATCCTGTGTATGCCATTACTGAACGTACCTTTTATAATATACTCAACGCGAGCGCGGAAAGTAAGAATAAGATAGCTGACGATACCCGTCAGCTATTGCTCTTTGAAGCCCCACCCGACCTCCCCAAAGGGGAGGAGAAGCCTCTCCCCCTGCCCCTCCCCGAAAGGGAGGGGAGTGATTAGCTAACTACTTTGAACTTTGAACTTTGAACTTTGAGGTTTGAACAAAACAAGCCATTTCCTCCCCTCCTTTGGAGGGGTCGGGGGAGGCTCCTTGTAAACTTACAAATGAAACAGCAATGAGAAAGGAATTATACACAGCCATTGTGGCGAAGCTCAAGCAAGATGTTCCTGAGGTTGTACATATCGACCTGTGGAACCATAATGTGGAATTTATAGAGCAAGAGGAGGGCTGGGAGCGTCCCGCCGTGTTCGTGGAGTTCGGATCGATAGTATGGGAGCCCAATGTGGGCAGTGGCTATCGAGGAAAGGGATTAGTGCGCCTGCACGTCGTTACGGACTGGTTGGAAGGCGGTCAAGGAGCTGCATGGGACCTTATCGGTAAGATTCGTGTGGTGATGGATGGTTTATGCGGGTTGAGCTTTCACGGCTTTGAGCTTGCTGAGACGGTTACGAACCATAACCACGAGGAGATTTTGGAAAGTATCGAGAGTTACTCGGTGAGGTACCTACTTCATAATTCATAATTCATAATTCATAATTCATAATGTTAGTTGACAAGTTGACGAGGAAACAAGTTGACGAGGAGCCTCCCCTAACCCCTCCGAAGGAGGGGGATTGGTTAGCTGAACTAACAGCTCGTGAACTTGTGAACTTGTAAACTTGTAAACTAAAGAACTTATAAACTTATCAATGAAACAGGAATTATTCATAGAGGGCGAGAAGGTGAGCTACTCGATACAAGAGAAGAACGTGGTGAGCGTGCTTGGCCGGGTGTATATCTACCGTAAGCCCACGACAGAAGATGTGCTGAAGATAGTGTGGATGGGGCTGACGAGTCAGAAAGGGCTGAGTTTTGACGAGTTCAGGAAGATGCATGCCTTGGGCTTGGTTCGTATGAGCAGGCGGCGCGGTCAATATACGTTGGGGCAGGTGTACTGGCTGGTGATGGGAAGGGTGCGGGAAATCAACCGGAAGGGATAGGAGAAAGCCTCCCCCGACCCCTCCGAAGGAGGGGAGAACAGACAGCTGGAAGACTTTTTATAATTCATAATTTTTAATTCATAATTCATAATTATGGCTAATAACTTGTGAACATGTAAACTGTTAAAATGTTTGCGTAAGTGGCTGATTTTTAGTACCTTTATATGATAGTAGTTGACGAGTTGACGAGTTGACGTGTTGATAGCTTTCAAGCAAAAAGACCATTTACTTGTGAACTCGTGAACTTGTGAACTCGTAAACTAAAAAAACAGCCTATTTTCTCCCCTCCTTTGGAGGGGTTGGGGGAGGCTCCTTTTTCAACTTTTCGGCGGAAAAGTTTGGTGGTATTGAAAAATTGCGTATCTTTGCGGTGTTCAAAGTTTTATTTCGATAGGGCGAGAGAGTTCGCCTGATGCACCGCATTCGGGCTTTTTTTATGCCCTCGGCGGTACGCCTATATGGCGGTGCGCTCACCCCGTGATGCAGTTGTAATGGCTGTGTCAAGTCCTATCGAATAGACTTTGAACAGCGGGTAGTGGCGCACCGCTCTTTTTGTGCCCATGTTCAGAAATATTCGATTTATGTCAAACAACATTGAGAGCCGTGCCCAGGCTTCGATTGGGCAAGCGAAGGTGTTTACCTTCAATGAGAACAATCAAACAATTCGTGTAGATGCCGAAGGTGATAACCTTTGGTTCGTTGCTAAAGATGTATGCCAAGCATTAGGTATAGGTTGGCGTGGAGACACATTAGCCTATATACCAGAGGATTGGAAAGGGTTGCGGAAATTCCGCACCCCCGGTGGCGAACAGCAATTGACGGTGATTTCTGAAGCCGGCATGTATAAGTTGGCGTTTCGTTGTCAGAGTTCGGAGCGTGCAGACAAATTTACGAACTGGGTGGCTGGTGAGGTATTACCGAGCTTGCGCAAGACCGGCAGGTATGAGTTGAAGCCCCAGAAGCGCGGTGTGGTGCGGAAGACTCGCGGTGAGGGCGTGAACGTGGAGCTGACGAACTTGCTATGGCTGATTGGCGAGAGCCTTGAGCAGGGCGACCAGGCGGCAGTGGCTTTGGAGCTTGGTGTGAGCCGTGTTGCGGTAAACCGCACATTGAACGGCTACAACAGGAGCAGCCGAATACTGATGGCACTATATCGTAAGGCTCGTGAGAACCGTGAGCGTAACCTGCTGTATTATCAGCCGGAGGTGATGGCTGAGCGTCTGCTGGGCTGTGATGCTTCCTTGCCGCTGGGTAATTCGTTGCCGACGGTTCAGATTGGCGGTAAGAGAGGTGGTAAGACAGGTAACCAAAATGCCAGGAAGCACTGGGGAAAGGAGATGAGGTAATGGAAGAGTTGAGTCAGGCTCTGCATGAGCATTATATGGAGATGATGACGGCGCAAAGCGAGGAGCTTGGCGCTCTGAAGGAGCGTCTGCGCTGGATAGAGTGCCGTCTTGGTATTGCCGATGAGCGTCCTGAAGGCTGCAAGGTGGTGAAAGTGAACTTCCGTCGCGTCTGACAGGCACATACGCATAGAGCGCCGCTGTCCTTTTGGCTGGCGGCGCTCTTGTCGTTTGTTGTTAGGCGTGTCATGGCTTTATGATGAGGATAGCTCCTCTCGTTCTTTTCGTACTGCCGGCTATGCGTGCGATATGCAGCATGGCCCTGATGCAGTCGGCTATGTTTGGGTATGGGTAGGCATATACATGCCCTGTCTGGGTTTCCTGGATTTTCTCCGTGATGATTTTTGTTTCAAGATTTTCTTTCATTTTTTTTTGTTTTATTAGTTGACAAGTTAACGAGTTGACAAGTTGACGAGTTTACCCAAATGCCTTTATGCGTATTCCGCCCTTGCCGTTGTCCTCCCAGGGACAGAGCAGGTACCAGCGACATCCATCCCATTGAGTCCTGTATATGGCGACAGCCCGCAGCATCACGTTATTTGGAATGTCTACCTGACAAAATTTAAATGGTGTTATGAGAGGAAGCCAGAAAGAAACGGTACCCCCTGTGTTGTTGAAAATGTTTGACGTGACGCCGTTCATTCTTACACCCCCTCCAAAAAATCCATAGTCCTGGCTCCAGTTTTCTAACACCCAGCTCAGGCTTTTACCATTTTTCATTTCTTCTTTGGATGCGTATGCTTCAAATGGCTGCGCTATCTTCATACCATAAATCTCTGTGGCATCAATCAATTTCGCATTTAACTTCCCGTTCTCATCCACCAAGAACGTCCATTCACCCTTGTTATTCTGCACTTTGAAGTTGTCAGCTGTAGCCGTGAATTCCCTGTTCTTGATGTCAAAGCCACCCGCTAACAGTTCCTCCACCGTGCCGTCGTAGGCGCACCATGGGGTTGCCGTGTCACCCTCTTCGAGCTTTGGTCGGCAAAGATAGATAAGTCCCGAGAAATCATTTTCACCCGAAAGCCCCACACCCACCATGATGTAGCCTGTGTCTCCCGTGGTAAACGTGTAGCTCTTCCTTTCCCATTCATTCGTTGCTTTAACATCTGTCCACGGCATCGTGCGGTCTTTCCTGCCACCATGCAGCCCCTCCATGTTAAAACCTTCTGCCACCGCATAGCCACTTCCTTGCAGTATCTCCGTTCTTATCCAAAACGAGAAAGTATATTTGGTATTGGGTTTTACCTTGATGTGCTGTTTAGCACCAAAGCCAGTCTGCCAATACAAGCCAGCATAGTAGTTTCCCTCACCGTTTACCGCTGCAACCTTTGCCTTGATAGCGTCTGCACCACCAACGCCACCGCCTTTCAAATACTCAAACCACTCCGTGCTGTCCACCTTTGTAGCTCCAAGCCCCACGCCCAAATGCTTCTGAATGGCTCTCTTGTTGGTGGTGTCAACTCCATCGAGGTCCAAATCGCTTCCCCACAGCAAGTTTGGGCGTGTACCATTCGCCACCGTCAGGCTGAAGCTGTCGGCGGTCTGCTTTAGCTCCGTATGGCTCACTTTGTCTCGCACCTCCGTCCTAAATCCGTCTATTGTAGTTTCAAAACCGCTCACCTTACCATCAAGCGAGCGCACCGTTCCAGAGATGCCGTCTATCTTCCCATTTATCCCTTCTATTCTCTTACCAAAATTAAAATTTGCCTCTACCTCATATTGTAAACCTATAGTCCGTGCATCTAAAGCCTTTCCTCCTTGCATCAAACAGACACGAAAGGAAGGTGTGTCGTCAAAGTAATCAGCATAGTCGTATATAGACTTTATCACCCAGTAAGGCTTGCCATCTTCCCACATGACATCGAACGATGCCAAAGACGGTTCTATGCTCAGTGATAACCCGAAAGTGTCAAGCCTTCCTAATTCTGCATAAAGTTTCTCGCCTTCTTTCCGTGTTATCATATATTTTAGGAACAGCTCCACCTGAGCCGTTTCTCGCTTAGTGCCATGCACCACAGTTTTCTCTATCTTTGGAATAAGCCTGAAAACGACAGCGTCTTCACCATTGTTGCCTGGCTTTCCTGGTTCTCCTGGCTTCCCTGGCTCTCCTGGCTTCCCTGGTTCTCCTGGCTTCCCTGGTTCTCCATTTTTCCCATCATAAACATAAACGACCGATTTGCTATCCACCTTCTTTCCGTCTATATAGAGATTGATGTAATAAAAGCGGACATATCCTGTATGAAGACTGAGTACCCATTTTTTATCGTCTTTGTTGTACGTTAGCGAGTATGAGGATATAGGTTGACCGTCACGTAGTACTTCTATTTGAGCCTTCGCATTATCCAACTGAACGATTTTATCACTCTCCATACGAAATGCTTTGATTTCGATAAATTCAGGACTTTGCGAGCCAAATCGATTGACAGAAACCTGAGAAGAGGATAGCTCGAGCCTATACACCACTGCATCTTTTCCTTTGATAAGCGACCATGTATATTTGCCGGCATCAGTGCTGTCAGGCTCATCCGTGTAGCTGACATACTGACCGATGTACGCTCTGTCTTTGCTGTCATCAGTACTGAAGTCTACTTTTCCGTCTGGTGAGTTTGCATACGCAATATGTAAGTGTGGCGTTTGACCGTCTTTCCCGTCATTCACCGCCGCTATTGTCATAATGGCTCTGGCTAATACTTTGTTCATGAAATGAGTTTTTAAGTTTACGAGTTTACAAGTTGACAAGTTGACAAGTTTACGAGTTGATAGTTTTGCTAATTACTCCCCTCCCTTTTGGGGAGGGGTCGGGGGAGAGGCTTCTCTCCTCCTTCGGTTTCCCACTTCTTTATGCTTTTCTAACCTCGCACACAAAAGTTGCCTTCTGGTCTACGTCAGCTGCCAATACTTTCAAAGGGTTTCCCGTCTTTGTGGGTGCCGACGTTCCTGAGAAGTTCTCTTTAGTTCCAGCCTTGTTGTACTTCGTCCATGTGTAGATAAACTTAGATGTCTGTGCGCTTGCGTCTTCTAACTTCACGCCATTTTGCCACACCTCGGCGTTGATGTCTACCTCGCCTTTGCCATTGACGATGACATTTCCCTTAGGGGCATGCAGCACTACCTCGTATGGATCAGTGCGGTCTTCGAACGTGACAATGGCTTCGGAGGTTTGCCCCTCGTCAGTGGCTATCACCTTGTAAGTCTGTACATTTAACACGTCATCAGCATGCACTGTAAGGGTGCTGCTACCACCATTTGTTTGTACTCCTGTAGAAACTTCCTCGTACTTGCCGTTGGAAAAATTCAGTTTCAGCCATTGAAACTTCTGAATAGAAGTATCGTGTACGCCCCCACGATAGCACTCGGCATGTGCTGTAAGTTCGGTGATGCTTGTATCAAAGCTGTTTCCTTTCGGCTGTGTCAGCACCACTTGAAGAAGTGCTCCTGCTGATGTGGACTTAATGACCTGCGTCTGCGCCTCAAGCACTGTGTCGACATTTGTCAATGTGTCATGATAAGTTGCCTTGACGTTGATGTTCAACGCATTCGAGGAAATGTTGCTCGCTATGGTAAGCACCGCCCCTGCACTAATGGCTCCCACAGAATATCCTCCAGCACTCTTGCCAGCCTGCAACTTCGTACCATTGATGTCATACTCGATAGAAGTGAGTGCACTGACCATGTTTTGTCCACTACCCGTCACATACACTTTAGGTGTAACCGTGTTCTTGTCCGTGCTGAAGTTGGGTACATACACCTTGGTGTCAGGATTGTACATCTGCGACGGGTTTTTCACTTGCAGAATCATTGATATCTGCTTTGCATCATTCAAATCTACAATTGTGATTTGTCCTCTTGATAAAATTTTGTTCATAAAATAAGTTTTTTAGGAGCCTCCCCCAGCCCCTCCAAAGGAGGGGAGTAGATAGGCTGGTTTTTGAGTTTATGAGTTTTTTAGTTTACGAGTTCACGAGTTGATAGCTTTGCTAACCACACAGTTCAATGTTCAACGTTATCACAAACCAAGCACTCCACTTGTGCCATGTTGTTCACCTCCTGCGCACTCAGTTCTATTCTGCTTCCGCACTGCTGGTGCCGTTTGTTCCAAATAGTGTCAAACTCGGGATTACCGCTATGGATGACCCACGAGAACTGCCAGTCTTCCAGCGTTTCCGTTATTTCTTTCGTGCCATAATACACCACGGCAAAAAGCCAGACAGAGCCTTGCCCGTTACGAATAATGTTTCCGTTGGGCGTATCGGTGAGAATATTTACCGTATAACTACTCTCGCCTTTATCTCCTTTGCCGCCCTTGTCAACTAACAGCATCCACGCATCACCCTTGCCTGGTTCTTCTGTCGTTCTCTTACCAGGCTCAACGATGCACAGCCATTGCCTACCGTCATGTGTTACGCTGTCATAGTAGCCGTATTCCTTTCCGCTTTTCCATTCACCGAGCAACACAGGTACGGGTCTTATCTCACCCGATGAGCTCCTCGCCCTCAAGTTACCCACAATCTGATTGTCATTCTGTGCAAAGTACGTCTCCCGATGCTTGCTTAAGTCATAGTCGTTCACACCGACATACTTTGCCCAGTATGGAGCAACCAGTCCTACGTCAATACTCTTGTAAGCACTATTCACGATGACGCTCTGCCTGTCTGTGTTGGTTCTATTTCCTACCTGTGCCGTTTGATCACCTGCCAGTGGCACATCGCTTTTGTCGGCGCAGTCCGTCCTGCTTAGTACAATCTTCAAGCACTCTACCTCTTCACCGTTGATGTTTCGCCTGACAGGCGTTGTTGGAGCCTCCGTCACTAATCGCCAATAAAAGTGATTGCAGACATTGTGATTCGTTCCAACCCCTACGTTGAACCCACCGTAACACATCATCTGGTCATTCACCTCACACATCTGCACAAGCTTCACTCCGTCTTTCTCGGCTCGTTGATAGCACGCATACCCTTCTGTTGTTTCTTCCGCATCATCAATCTTAAACGTTGCCGCACTTTGGATGATGATGCCTCCCGCTGCTATTGCCTTGAGTATTTCCAGCTCAAAGAATGTCGCCTTCCCCGTTACCGTGAGGTTCTTGGTGGTGACGTTTCCAGAGTTGTTGATGTCCCCCTCGTTGTTGATGTTGCCATCGTTGTTGATGTTGCCTGTGTTTGTAATGTTGCCATCGTTGTTGATGTCACCCCTGTTGACGATGCCCTGAAAAAAGCTCACCGCCTTTGCGATGACTCCCTTGAGGAAGGTGACGACCTCTGCTGCCGTGTTGGGTATGTCGTTTCGTAGGAAGTGCGTCAGTGTTTTTGATTCCAAGCTCACCTCATCCGCCCTTATTGCTTCGTCCGCCTTCTTGGCATGCTCTGCCTGTTCGGCGAGGATGGCCTTTTCTGCCATTTTCGCCGTGTCGGCTTTGCTGGCGTGTACCGCCTCCTTGACGGACTTGTCTCCATAAGCTGCTCCCGGTGTTCTGACCGTTGGCGTTGTAGCCTTATTTTTCGGTTTCTTGATAATCTTTACGTCTATCATTTCTCAATCTCCTTTAACGACATTTCAGCTTCTCCCGATTCGAGGTTCCTTGTGATGCCTTGTACGAAAAAGTTCTTTCCCAGTGCCGGATGCCTGTAATGCGCGAATGTACTGACATAGCCTCCCTTCTTGTCAATGAGCTTTTGGGTCATGAGAATTCTCGGCTGGTGGTACTCGTTGTAATAGCTGTCAACATACAGCTGCTCCGGCTTTGCCTGTCTCTTCGTTGTGTGGTCGTAGATATTGACCACCCCGTCGCCGGTGAGCAAGTTGAGCGGCGTGCTCATGCATACCCCCTGTGCCACGCCCAGCTGCCTGCATTCGTCTGAGGTGAGTGCCGAATTGATTTTGAATTCGATGTCATCCTTTCTGTTAACAAACTGCTGCTTGTCGTCGCTCATGTAGACGATGTCGCTGTCGCCCGGTCTTTCGATCATTCCATTATCGCTGTACACCTTGACCTGAAAATCCTCGATGAGAATGCTGCTGACGTTCGCCAGTAGTGAAATGGTGTTGCTGGTCCACTTGGTATGTCGGAAGAAGGTGGGGTGCCTCCTTGTGATGTTCTCCCATGTGGCGTTTACTGGTCCGAGAATCATGAACTTGACCTGTCCGCTTACCTTATCGGATTGTCTGATGGGAATTGCCGTCCCCTCGACATCAATTCCCATTTTGTAGCTGATGTTGTTTTGTATGTCAAATTTTCTTCCGATGAGCTTGTCTCCGACTTTTGGATCGAATCCAATGGTGAAGCACTGCTGGTAATACTCGTCGTCGCTGGAGCACTGCTCCCTTGTTTTGTATTCTCTCCATTTGAAGTTATCGGGACTGCCCCCGTCCCCCTCCTCAACCACGCACATGTCTCCGATGATGAGCATGCAAGCCAGCACCGCTACTTTTGAAATTCTGTCTGTTCCGTCTCCAATGGCACTGTAGTTGAACTCGATTTGCTCTGGCGCAGACTCGGTGAACGGCACCAGGCCCTGTGTGGTATCCTTGTCCCATACCGGCTCTTCGGCTGGTGTGCCAGCTTTCCACCACTGTTGGGTGTAATACTTGTTTCGGTTGTTCTTTGCCGGCACTGTGTGGTGCCACCACTGCCTGATGCCTGTTCCTGTGTACGCTTCGCTGGGTTGGTAGTCGTTGATGGCCCTGAAATTATCGGTGAGCGGCATGAGGGGATTGAGAATAACGTTTCCGCTGATAACGATGTAGTTGGTTGTCTTGTCATCGCTTGGTGAGAATACCCCTCCCGACGCACTTCCCTCGTATACAGCCCTTGGAATGGATGCCTTGAGACTTTGCTCGTTTGGAAACACTTTCGCTGGGTTGTTGTCGATACCGTTTCCGTTGACACTCACCACCAGATAGTTGGTCATTTGCACTTTTGAAATGGGTGCATTGTCTTTCACCGCACATGGCTGTTCGACCTTTCCAAAAGCGATGATGGCTGCTGCGTCATTGTTTCTCAATGCGTTGGGCAACGCCTGCTGGTTGCGCCCACTTTGACTGTACTGCTGCATGATGCTTCCCGTACCGTTGACAGGGAACCTCCACTGCTGGTTCTCCATGACGCGAACGAACCAGTGGGTGATGTAGGCTCCGTCATAATCAGTCGTTCTTCCATGCGTGATGGCGTCAAAAGCGTCGATGGAGGAGTTTCCCTCTCCATCGCAACTGTACTCGGTCATATATTTTTGCTTGGCGTTGTAGGGGGTCCCGAGTGTGTTGTTGTCAAACGGGCTCTCAACGACGTTCTCCACGCTCTCGGTCTTGCATGTGAGCAGCAGCTGGTTGTAGACCTCTCCAACGCTGATGGTAGTGTCCTGTCCAACGACGTTGCTGTTACTGATGTCCACGCATTGCCTTGTGGTGACTGACTCTTGTGCGCTGACGAGGTCACGCCACCGAATGGGTTCCCCGTTCTTTACGCTTTCCCATGCGAATATGTAGAATATAAAGCCTTCTTGCCTGATGTGTAGATTGAGGTATTTGAGTGTTTCCTCCAGCACTTCGTCCTGCTGCCACACCTCATCCTCGTCGGAGCCGAGAAATAGCAGTTCATTGATGGTCAGCTGGCTGAAAAGCGAATATTTGTCCTGCTCGAGCCTATTGACAGCGCGGCTTCCGTCATATAATAATGCCACCTTTCCCTGTCCCTTTACATCGACCCCCTTGGTGATGTCTCTGAGCATTTGGATGATGATGTCTGCCATAGTGCGCTGTTTTGCCGTGGCCTTGATGCCCGGGTATGATACCCCCAGCGTTCCCACGTCCTGGTACTTGGCATACCGCATCGCCGTGAGTATGTCGATGCAGCTCAGCTCAATCTCGTCCTGTTCCTCGTTATATCCCTGCGAGTAAGTCTGTGGCTCCACGAATCCGGCAAAGAGACATTCCCCCTCCCGATAGATGTTGACCACCACGTCGCGGCATGACGCGGAGAAGAAGTCGGGCACGAAATTTTTTGTGAGCAGCCTCACGCTCGCCTGTTGACAGAGCAGCACGTCGAAGGTGTCGCTGACCTGGCTCGTGATGTCCACGGGGTCGTCGGTCCAGCTGATGCCGCTATCCTTCGCCCCTATCTCTATGTTTGGCGTATGGCTGCCTTTTGTGAGGATATGCACCTCTATGCGCTCGTTGAGCTGGTTGTAGAAATGTCCGTGTATGTACATGTGGGTTTGTTATAATCTAATGTTTGTTTTCTTCCTGCTGATGCGCGTTTCGTTTGCCAGCGCCAGCACGATGTCCCGGCCACGGAGCCTTGCCTCCAGCCTGCCGCTGAACCCACCGCCGGTGTCGCCTATCAGGGATTTCAGTTTGTCAAGCGGTGCCACCACTTCCGGGTTGTTTGCCGCCCCCGCATACTCACCGAAGATGCCCAGCGTGGGTCCGTAGGCGATTCCCCCGTTTGCAAACTTTGGCAATGACGCCATGACGCCTATGAGCGTGGCCACCATGCCAACGCCCATGGCTATGCCCGCAAAGGGAATGCCCGCATGCGCCTTCATGGTCTTTGCTGCCGCCCCTTCCACGTCTGCGGTAGTCTCCGCTTTTGCCGCTGCGGCTTTTGCGGCACTGTTGGTGACTTCCGTTGCCGTAGCCGTGCTGTCTATTGCCGCCGTAGACGTTTTTGCCATGCCTTGCGCCGTGGTGGCTGCGGTGTCTTGCTGCGTTGCCCCTGTGAGTGCGTCGATGATGTCGATGATGCCGCTGATTCCTTGATAAATCTGTATGGCCGCGTCGACGACGCCGGTGATGGTTTGCCAGGCATCCCCATTCCCCTGGAGCGCATTCGTCAGGCTCTGTACACCATCTCCAATGCCCTTGATGCCTCCCCATGCCTCGGTGAAGCTGACTTGGCTCCGCCGCAGCACCTTCTCATACCTCTTCCACGTGCCAATGAGCCCCTGCACCTCCTCGCGCTGTTCCGCTCCGAGTGGATTCTTCGTGTCGGCGAGCATTTTCTGCAGGGCGCGTATTTTTTCACGAATGCCCTCCAAGCCAATCAGCTCCAGTTCCATGCGCAGCTTTTTGCCGCTCATCGCCCCCAGCGCGTGTGTCTCGTCGTTCATGGCAGGCAGTTGTGTCATCCTCGCCATGGCATCCCGCTTGTCCTGCAAGGCATTGATGGTACGTTGAATGTTCTCCACCTCCTGTGCGCTTGCCTTTCGCTGCAGGGCGCCATAGTAGCTGATGGCCTTGTCGAGTTCTTCCATCGAGTTGAGTCTGCCGATGTGACTGGGCTTTGCGAGCGTTGCCAAGGTGTCGTCCCACTCGTGCCGCAGCTTCTGCAAGGCGAGGATGTGCTTCTGTATCTCCGTTCGACCGCTTTGCGTGGCTTTCTTGAGCTGCTTCTCGTAGAAGGCGATCTCGGCATCGAGCTGCTCATAGGTCTTTATCTCCTCCGTCTTGAGAGCTACATGCGAACTGTCTTCGAATGCCGTTTTAAGATTGTTCAAACGCTTTATTTCAGCATCGATTTGGCTGAGTTTCTCTTTGGACGCCTGTTTTCTGAGCTGTTGCTGGTACAGCAGTTGGGCGTCAATGTCTTCCAAGGTATCGAGCGACGTTGGTCGGCTTGCCGTGTCGACCTCCTGCTGCACCGCCTTTTGCAGTTCCTTGTACTTGCCGATGAGTGCTGCCAGGTTAGCTATCTTGTTCTTGTCATCCTTGTTGGTTTTTTTCAACAGGTTGTCATAATAAGAGATGTTCTTGGCTATTTGCTCGAGTGTTTTTGGATTTTCCACCGGTTTTTCGGGTGCGTTTTTCCTGGCAGTGGTTTTCCCCGTCGGCTTTTGGGTGTGCTGCCCCCCTCCCTGTTCTCTCTTATTGACAGCGTCGCGTTTGTTCAATTCCTTTTGCAAACGTCCAATCTCTCGGTTGAGCCTTTGCCGTTCGGCGTTGTCGTTGCCTTTGACCCTGTCGAGTTCTTTTCGGGCCTGTTCGAGTTGCTGATTGAGTTCCTCGTTGGTGAGTTCGTGTATGTTCGCATCCGTAACGCGCACGGCGTTTCGTGACCTTTCCAGTTCCTTCTGTGCCTGGACCATGTGCTTGATGCAGGCATCATACTGCCGTTGCAGTACTGTTATATCGTTAGTGAGCTTGCTCACCTCGCCCCCCAGCTGTTCGTAGTAGTCTTTTCCTCCGGCTGCATTCTCCCAGTTGTAATGCGTGTTTCCTTTTCCGTCCCAATACTGCTGCCCCAGCTGGAAGCGTTCGCTTTGCTTGCTCTCTTTTTCGAGCTGCTTGGCGGCGATTTTCGATGCGAGCACCTTGGCTTGTGCCTCGTATCCGATTTGCGCGCAATAGACCTTGCTTTTTGAGATGAGCGTGTCGTACCATTCCGCCGCCGTGCGGTGATATCCGAAACTCTCTCCGTACTTCTTGTTGAGCTCGCTTACCTTTTTCGTCGTGTTCTTATGGCTGTTGATGAGCGATGCCAGTGCGCTCACCTCCATATCGATCTCCGCCTTGGCATTGGATGACGCGCTGCTGAAGGCATCCGTGCTTTCTTTGAGCATGTCCACGTCCTGCGCTGCGTCTTCCGCCTCGTCGCCCATGGAGCTGAACAGGGAAATGAGTCCGGTGATGATGATGGAAATGCCCATTGTCATGGCCGCGTAGAGTGCCGTTACGGCAACGGTGAGCGCCGCCGTACCAGCCGTTGCCGTATATCCGCTTGCCGCCAGAAGGTTTTGTGCCGTTGCCACCACCCGTTGGTGAGCAGCCAGCGCCAGCCCCTTGATGGAGGTAAGGACGAAAGCCGCGCTGAGCGCCTTCATGGACGTGATGAGTTTTGCGGTGGCCGCCAAGCAAATCATGGTCTGTGCGGCGATGGTGACAAAGGGCATAGCTCCCTGTACCATGCTTCCCAGCTGTTCCTTGATGTCTCCGAGGGTGTTCTCCAGCTGCTTCTGCTTGCCGGCGTCGGTCTTTGCCAGTTGTGCATTCATGTTGCCCACGTTTGCCGTGATCACCTCCGCGAGCATGGCGGCCCGTTCGGACTCATTTCCGTACTGCAGCACCTGCTTCTGTGTCTCGTCGAAAGTGATTCCCACGCGTTGCAGCACCTCTGTCTGCCCCTGCATGGCCTTTCCCATCATGTTGCCGATGCTGACCGCATCCTGTGTGGTTGCGTTCAGTCCGTTTTGCTGCGCCACGAGGTTGTTCATGGCCGGAATGAGCACCTCGAGGCTCTGTTTCTGTTTCAGGAAGGTAGCCATCTGCTGTGCGCCACTCAACTGCACCTCGTCGCCGATGACGCCGAGTTCCTGCTGCGCGGCACACAGTTGTTTGACGCTTTGTATCTCCGCGTCGGTACTTCCCATGCGCTGTCGCATGATGGTGTCGAGCTGCGTTTCTGCCACCAGCTGTACCTGGTATGCCTGTGTAAGTTCACAGAGCACCCCCTGGAGTTGTGCGATGGAGTTTTGAAGCGCGTCTACGGCCTGTGCCGCCTGTGCCCATGTGATGACACTTTGTTTAGCTTTTTCTGCCTCTTCCTGCACCTCGGACAGTGCCTTCCCCACCTCTTTTGCGTCGGCGGTGACTTTCTTGACTCCTCCGTCGCTATTGATTTTGATGGTAAAACTGACCTCTTTTGTCATGATTTCTATTTTTTTTCTTATATTTGCAGCATCTTCAAACTTTGAACTTTGAACTTTATGTTAGCAAGCGTCAACTTACAGCCCCTTCACAACCTGATAGTGGAGCACCCAATAGCCTGTGTGCTTACTGTTGCGTTTTGCCTTGTGGCGATCATCGCAGGTCTTTTGTTCTGCTATGGTGTCATCAAGGCAAAATAAGCGTGCTATTTCAGTCCTGCCTTCCGCTTTTCCTCCCTGTACCTGCGCATGATTTCCTGCCTGTCGGGTATGTCTTGCTTTTGTTTTTCCTGTTTTTCATCCCATGGAAACTCCATGATGTCACTTGGGCTTAACCTTTGTTTTGCCCATGGCTGCAGTGTACACAGGCAGCTCATGCGCAAGCGTTCCCACTGGTCGCGCTCTACCGCCATGCGCCTGTCGTTCCATGCGTCCCATGCCGCCCTGAACTCAGAAGGGGTGCATCGGCAGAAGTCGTTCATCCCCATGCCCATGCACCCCAACGCGATTCCGAGCAGTTGCTCAACATCAGCCTGCGTTACGTCTTGTTGGTCGTTTTTTTTTCATCCATGGAACTGATTTGCTGGTTCCACTGTGTGAGCATGTCGGGCGTGATGGTGTTGCAGAAGGTTTCGAAATCTAATGGGAACTCTTGTCCCGCTGCCTGTGCTGAGCATTTGATGCAACACCACATGAGCATGAGCAGGTCTTCGAGGTTTTCTTGTTTGAGCTGGCTTACATCCTTTCCTGTCTCTCGCTTGAACAGCAGGAAAGCCCCCATTACCAGATAACAGGGGTAAGCCTTTCCGTTGATGACTATTTTCATGCGCTGGTTCCTCCCGCCTTTGACGAAGCCACAGACCCTGACTCGCTAAGACCTGCCGCCACCTTTGCGACCTTTCCGCAGTTCTCCAGCTGTACGCTGTACTTGGCGTCGTCACCGGCCTGCCCGTCAAGTTCGAGCGATGTGATGATGTATTTTCCGCTATACCCTCCGCTGGTTTTTCCAGTTCGCTTGTCGCCATCGCGCAATCCGTAGGAGGCGTCGATGGGTTCGCCAGCGAGCTGTTTTTCCTTGAGCTGATCATAGGTGGGTGTGTCGCTGTCTCCGTCGGTGAGCACACAGCCCTCTGCGGAGATACTCTCTGAGAAGCTCTTTACGTATTTCTCCTTCCACTTGCCACTTGCAGCCTCTTTTGTGACGCGCTCACCTGTCTCGGTGGTGGTGGTTACCTTGCATCCAGTGGAAAATCCCAGGGCGCTGCCACCCACGCTAAGGATGAGGTTTGTTCCGTCTAAAACACTTTTTGCCATATCTTTCTTGTTAAAATGGTTAATACTATGCCGGCCGCCACCCCGACGATGAAGGCGATGAATGTAATTTTGAGACCGGGGGCTGCGCGCTCCTTTGCCGTTTCCTTCAACTCGCTGTTCAACCTGTTTGCCTCATTGAGTTGGTGTTTGAGCGTGATGATGCTCTTTGAGTAACTTGCGGCTACCAGTAGCAGTGAGTCGCATTGTGCCTCAATGATGATTTGCTCAGGCTCATTCGCCGTTTCCGGTTTTCTTTGGAGTTTGACGGCCGCCTGTTTTTCCCTTGCCGTGTACGCCGCTCCCGGTGGCAGAGATCTGATGCTGTCGAGTGTGAGCTTGAGACAGGCTGTTGCCATTGGCACCCTCACCGGCTTCTGCCATGTTTGGGTGACCGTCTGGGTGAGGCTGTCCCTTTGCAGGCTCATGCTTTCCCCGTGCAGGCTTTGGCGTGTCACTGTCTTGGTCGAGCGACAGCTCCACGCTGACAGGGCAAGTAGTGCGATGAGGGCATATCTGAATAGCCTCGATGGCCCGTGAGAGTCGGTTGAGCGCCCGTCGCATCTTGTCGCCATCGGTGCGAAGATCCTCAATTTTGTCATAGTTGGTTTCGTTTTGCTGTTGCAGACTGATGAGTTCACGGCTCACCATGTCGTACATCTGCTTGTAGGTATCCTCTATCTTTTTTTTCTCCTCGACGGTTCTGAGGCGTCGGTTGGCGATCCAAGCAATGGCGGCTCCGATACCGCCCGATGGGATTGCCCATTGCAGGATTTGAAATATCGTGTCTCCCATTGCTCTGTGTTATGAATGCTGATTGAACGTTTGCCGTATGCCTATCTCGGCCATCCACTGGCCCACGTCGAACGAGGGGCATTGCTTGGCGGGGTTGAGGTCGTGGTGTCCTACGATGCGTATCTGCGGGAACCGGCTGTGGAACTCGAGAACGTATCGCTTGAGTGCCTCGCGCTGTGCCGGCGTGCGTGTGTCTTTAGGGCGCATGTGGCTGTCGCATCCGCCCACATACACGATGTGCCGGCTCACGCTGTTGTACCCAGCCGCACCATTGGTAATCTCCCAGTTGTCTACACGGTCGTCTTCGTTGTTGGGTGCCAGCCGCTCGATGGTGCCGTCAAGATGAATGAGGTCTGTGTAGCCCACGTGTCTCCACCCCCTGCCTGCCGGTGGTGGCGCGGTGTGCCATCGGCGTATCTCAGCCGCAGACACCTCGCGTCCCTCCGGCGTGGCGGTGCAATGGATGACGAGATATTTCATCGGCTTGCTCATCATGCGGTTTCTTTATAGCCACTTGCCATTACCACGCCCGCATCAGTCTTTTTAGGCATGCAGATGAAATAATGGCGGAAGTTGATCTTGTTACGCTGGTATTCTGGGTCGGTGGAAGCCTCGCTGTAATACATCTTCGTGGACCCTGTGGCCTTGAACACGCGTGGCGTGTAGAAGGCGAAGGAACACTGGAACTCTCCCTTCTCGGCCTTTGCGCCAAGTGCTTTCTTGACGCCAGCCTGCGTATAGAGTGGCGTGTTTGTATACTCGAAGATGTCGAACCCGTAGAGCTTGCCTACCTTACCGGTTCCGCGGTCGATGTTGTACTGCTCACGGAAGTTCTGGCTGGCGAGCAGCAGGTCGTTGACGTGGTCGGGGCAGAGGACGAGGCGGCGGTTTTCTGCTGGCACCTTGATCTTGTCCAACGCCCGCTTCATGGCCACAAGGTCTTGAGGTGTCAGGCGCAGTCGGCCAGTTTCAGCGTCGCGCTCTCCGGTGGTGGTGAGCACGGGCGTGGTGGCGCTGTTTTTCTGAGCGCAGAGCGCATGGGCAGCCTTGGCGAATTTAGAATCGTTGATGGCGTTGCCGTGACTTTCTTTCACCCGTGCCATCTTATCGTAGCTGACGGCATATAGTTCGTCATCGGTGATGGGTGTGACTTTTGTTTGGAACTTGTCGAGCTTGACGGCAATGTCTTTGTCGTCCAATGCCTGCAGTGGTATGGGATAGGTGGTGTTGTTGACCAGCACGTCAGGGTCGACCCCTACGTCGACGAGGTGAATGACGTCGTTGTTGATAATGGTACTCTGGTCTGGCACTCCGTCGAGCCATGAGCCTTCAAGGCCTCTGCGCAGGGTTTTCACCAGCTCGCCGGTCCATATCTCTGTAAATACTCCAGCGCGGAGTGCGCCTTTTGGCATGATGCCCACCATGACAGCCACCAAGTTGAGGGTCAATGCGCCAGCCATGGCAGGCAAGCCCAGCATTTGAGCAATGACGGCACCTACTATCGCATTGAATAGCAGTGCGAGAACTGTTTTCATGAGTCTGTTCATTTTTTTTTATAGTTTTGGTATGAATTGTTTTGTTTATATCTGGCACTCGATGCCATACTCAGCCTTGTACAGGCGTTTGTATTCCTCGGGATTCTCCGAGCGCAAGGTGGCAAGCTGGCTGGCCGGCACCTGGCTGAGTTTCGTTATCTGCTGGTTGCTGTCAGAGGCACCTCCCTGATGTCCCAAGACGGAGGACAGGCGTACGGCAGGGTGCAGCACCCGGAGCGTCTTCTCCAGTTCTTCCGCGCCAATCTTCTTGCCCAGCTCTACAAACTGGTCTTTGTTGTTTAACTCAATGCGTTTGTCGGCGATGGCTTGCTCGACAAGGCTGTTGATTCTGGCCAAGGTGAGCTTCTCTTTTTCTTGCAGCAGAGACGCGTTCTGTTCCTTGACGGCATTCAACTCGGCAATCTTGGCGGAGATTTCAGCCTCGGTTGCCGTTTCCGGCAGCCCCAAATTCAGGGCGATGGTCTTGTTTTCCATTTCTTTTGTTTTTTGTTTGTTACTATTACTCAACAGTGGCAGTGGGCAACCGCCATCCCTGCCGAGGGTTATTCTTTTTCCATCCTTGTGAAGCACGAGCGCATTGTCATTGGCACCGACATCTGCAATGCTTACCTCAAAGAGTTTGCTCTTGGTGATGGTGGGACGTGTCTGCCCTTGGACAAGCATGCTCGCATCCTCGCTTGTTTCCAATATCTCCAAGCCGGCGCTCACCATTCGGAGGCTTCCGAACTCGAACTGTTTTTCGCAGCGTTGGCTCAACTCGGAGGCGCAGTCGAACATCAGTTCGCCGGTTACCTCATTGTTCTCCACCTTCAGGTCTTTCACATAACCCACCACATTGCCACGCTCGTGCATATAAAGTAGTACGGGGTTGCGGCGGTATTGGCTGACGTCGATGCCTCTGGTTAGCACCCTGAACCCGTAGCTGTTCAGGCTGTCATTGGATATTCTTACACGTTTTCCCATTTGCGTTTCATGTTCAATTTGACTGCAATATTACGTCATAAATCATTGACTTCCAAAAAAGTATGAAACCACTGCACGCTTCTATGAAGCGGCTGCACCGTTTTTTTGAAACCTCAATAAAATAAGGCAATTTTGCATGGTAAAGCAACAAACCGATATATGACAAAAGCAGAAACAGAAAAGAAAAAATCATTGGCCCGCTCTCTCTACCTTGCAGGAATGGAGCAGAACGAGATAGCTGACAAAGTGGAGGTGTCGAGGGTCACCATATCCAAGTGGTGCAATGCGGGCGGGTGGAAAGAGGCGAGGGCGGCCAAGAACGTGACACGACCCGAGCTGGTGAACAAACTGCTGCTCACCATAGACAAGTTGATAACCGAGGTGAACGAGTCGGAAGACCCATCGCTCATTGCAGGGCTGGGCGACAAGCTCGCCAAACTGTCATCCGTCATCGAGAAGCTCGACAAGAAGGCCAATGTGGTGGATGCGATTGAAGTTTTCATGGCATTCTCCAAGTGGCTGGAGTACCGTTCGACGATTGACCCTACCGTCACGCCAGAACTCATCAAGACCATCAACAAGTTTCAGGACATGTACCTCACCGAACAGATGGGAATAAAGTAGAATACGTATGGCTACAGCATTAGAAAAGAAGCAGGCATTTGAGCAGTGGAAGGAACATTGCAAGCGCATTCAGTCGATCACCGACACGGCGGCACTTGCCCATGAGACGCCTGCCCAGAAAGACCAGCGCAAGAAAAGGCTGATGGCCAATTATGCCGCTTTTTGTGAGTATTATTTCCCGCATTTTCTCACCCTTCGTGACAAGACGACGGGAGAGGTGGTTCGCACGGTACACAACGCGCCTTTCCACAACGCTGCAGCCGTCAAGGTAAAGAACACGCCGAACCTCAAGGCGGTCTTCAAATGGCCGCGAGGACACGCAAAATCTACCCACATGGACATATTCACACCCCTGTGGCTCATGTTCCAGCCAAAGCGGCTCATCAACTTCATGGTGCTCGTCGGAAAGTCAGAGGACAGCGCAAACCGGCTTCTCGGCGACATTCAGGCGGAACTACAGTACAACAAGCGCATCATTGCCGACTTCGGCAAGCAAATGTCGATGGGCAACTGGACGGAGGGGGAATTCACCACCAAGGAGGGGGTATATTTCCTTGCGTGTGGTCGTGGACAGTCGCCGCGTGGTCTCCGCAAGCGTGAGGCACGGCCGGACTATATCGTCATTGACGACCTTGATGACGATGAGCTCTGCCGCAATGAGCGCCGTGTGCGGGAACTCACCGACTGGGTCAAGGAAGCCCTCTTCGGTGCCCTCGATGTGGGGCGTGGACGCTTCATTATGGTCGGCAACCTTATCTCGAAGACATCTGTCTTGGCCAACATCTGCAAGACAAAGGGCGTGCATGTCTCAACCATATATGCCGTGGACAGCGAGGGCAATCCCGTATGGCGTGAGAAATGGACCAAGGAGGAAGCACGCGAATATGCCGGCTTCGTGGGCTATCGTGCCTGGAACAAGGAGATGATGCACAATCCCATCGTCGAGGGAACTGTCTTCCGGCAGGAATGGATCCGTTGGGCAAAACGACCGGCATGGCGCGATTTCTCCGAATTTGTACTATATATCGACCCGTCGTGGAAAAGCAAGAAGACTAACGACACCAAGGCCGCCAAGCTCTGGGGAAAGCACAAAACACATCTTTGGCACCTGCGTGCTTTCGTCCGTAAGGCGTCTGTTGCCGAACTCGTACGCTGGTGCTACGACCTCTACGAGTGGAGCCGAGAGGTAGGCATCGCCATACGATTTGCAATGGAGGCAAGTTTCATGCAGGATATTATCCTTGACGACTTCACAATAGAGGGCAATCTTCGGGGATACCAACTCCCCATCACGGGCGATACACGCAAAAAACCGGACAAGTTCCAGCGAGTAGAGGCAATCAGTCCGCTATGGGAACGGGGCTTTGTCTATTATGACATCTCGCAGAAGGAAGACCCGGACATGCAGGCCGGTGTCGAACAGACACTCGCATTCGAAAAAGGCATGGCTGGCAACGACGATGCGCCTGACGCAGACGAGGGGGCTATTTGGATTCTGCAGCGCAATGCAAGGCAGGAGAGTTTTCAACCGGTGTTCGGAAAAAGACCGACCGCCAAAAATTCATGGTAGTATGATAAAACTGATAAAAGACATCATTTTCGCTTGGAAATACAAGCGTGCAGTCCGGAAGGCCAAAAAGCTGTCGGCTTTGTTCGGAATGAAGTATTATGTGCTCAATATGGGTGGCAGGCTCAAGGTTGTGCCCAAGCAGAACATACGTCACCTCGTGCACACCCACCGTTTCCGTAAGGGGGTCAAGGTAGCGGATATTGAAAAGATAGCATTGTATGTAACCACATAAAAAGGGGGTTCCTATGTTTATCACAGATGAAGATTACAGAGTCGTTATCGGCGAGGCAGCCCTGAAAACGGTATCGCAGACCTCTGCCGAAAACCGGGCCAACGCAGAGAGCGAGGCACAGGAGGAGATATCGAGTTATCTCAGACCTGTCTATGACTGCAAAGCGGTGTTTGCCGCAGATGGCTTCAGTCGCAATAAACTTATCGTTATGTATATGTGTGACATCGCATTGTACCACATGACGGCATCCTTGCCACAGAAGATGGGAAGCGAGATTAGAAAAGAGCGCTACGAACGCGCCATCAAGTGGCTTGAAGGCGTACAGGCAGGAAAGATTGTGCCGGATATCCCTGTGGCCATGGATGACAAGGGTGAGCCGGCAGGCATAGGCGTTATGTTCCACTCCCAAAAGCCGTTGAGAAACAACTGGTAAGGAGCCTCCCCCTAACAGCCTCCCCCAGCCCCTCCGAAGGAGGGGAGGAAATGGCTTGTTTTGTTCAAAGTTGAAAGTTCAAAGTAATCAGCTAATTTCTCCCCTCCTTTGGAGGGGCTGGGGGAGGCTCCTTGTGAACTAAAAAGGACTGTCAACTTGTGAACTTGTAAACTTGTTAACTCGTGAACTAAAAAAAGAAAGAAACCATCATGGATATAAAGAGATTATTCAGCACACTGGGAAGACGACAGGACACGAACGTCATACATACCCCCTACGGAAGTTTCAATCTTGCCAAGGAAGATGACCGTAAACGAATGAGACACGTGGTGATGACGCTACAGCAGACCACCGACGCACTCACCAGGAAAGACATTGCTGACTGGCGCAGGGCATGGCAACTGGCAATTGACATACAAAATCCCAACAGGCAGCGGTTGTACGACATCTATCGGGACGCGGAGGTGGATGCACATCTTTCTGGATGCGTGCGGCAGCGACAGGGCTTTGTCATGGCAAGAACCTTCAAGATCATCGACGCCAAAGAAAATGAAAACAAAGAGGCCTTGCATTTCTTTGACCAGTCGTGGTTCAAGCAACTGTGTAGGCTCGTGCTCGACTCCGTAGGTTGGGGGCATTCGCTCATTGAACTCGGAGAGGTTGTAAAGGACGGTGACGGGTGCGCCTGCTATAGTGGCGTTCGGCTCATACCGCGCAAACATGTTGTTCCTGAATATGGGCGTGTCGTCAGCAACCTTGGGCAAAACTGGAACACGGGAATTGATTATCACAAGCCGCCGTTTTCCTATTGGCTCATAGAGGCAGGACAGCCAGACAATCTCGGGTTGTTCTTAAAAGCCGCGCAGCACACTATCCCAAAGAAAAACATGCTTGCTTTCTGGGACACCTTCGGCGAGATCTTCGGCATGCCGATGCGCATAGCCAAGACTGCCTCGCGTGATAGCAAGGAGATAGACCGATTGAACCGCATGCTCATTGAGGCGGGTGCCTCGCAGACCGCCGTCATGCCACTGGACACCGAACTGGAGTTCATCGAATCCACGCGTGGCGATGCTTACAATGTGTACGACCAGCGCGTGGACCGTGCCAACTCAGAACTCTCGAAACTCATCATCGGGCAGACCATGACCATCGAGGATGGCAGCAGCCTCTCGCAGAGCCAGACGCACCTGCAGGTGTTTCAGAACCTTGTGGAAGCGGATGCCGACATGCTCAGGGATGTGATCAACAACCAGCTCTTGCCACGCATGGTGGCGCATGGATTCCCACTCAAGGGTTGCCGCTTCGACTGGGACTACTCCGTTGATTTCACGCCGGAGCAGCAGGTGGCTTACGAGACGATGGTGGCTGACCGCTACGAAGTGGACCCAAGCTATTTCGCTGAAAAGTATTCCATGCCAGTGGGAGAGCGTAGGAACAACATGTCCATGATGGAGATGCAAGACCCGGACGACAATTCCCATACTAACGGGAAAAATAAAACTCGTCCCGATTCCCAAGTGCAGCCGCAAAACAACGACGACCAAAAAGGGAAGAGTGATGGTAAGAAACAACAGCAAAAGAACGTACACCATTTTTTCGCCCAGGCCCCGCAGGACGGGGCTCATTTAGACTGGTAGTCAACGATCTCTACTATGGTGACGAAGAAAAGTGCTGCCTCGCATCGACCGAAAAGGGCTTTGCGATGTCCGACGAAGTCATCGAACGTGCACTTCACAACATCTACAGGCGAAACTTCAATCCAAAAACCGACATCGAGCCGGCATTCTTCCACGCGTTCGTGTCCACACTCAACACCGCTGCCGACAAGGGAATCAGACAGGCTCAAAGGCCAGAAGACGACTTTCTCAACGCGCTGCGACACAACACCGCCGTATTCGCAGCGTTCAAGACGCACCGGCTGCAGAACGATGTCGCACGGCAGCTCATGGATTCAAACGGCAATCTAAAGCCGTTTGAACGGTGGAAAAACGATGTGCAGGACATTACCTCACACCAGTGCAAGGCATGGCTGCGAACGGAGTACGACACCGCCGTGCTCCGCGCAAGGCAAGCTGCCAACTGGCAGCAGTTCCAGCGAGAGAAAGATGTGCTTCCAAACCTCGAGTGGATGCCATCCACATCGCCAAACCCGGGAGCAGACCACATGCCTTTCTGGGGGACAATACTGCCCGTTGACCACCCTTTCTGGGAACAGCACAGGCCGGGAGACCGATGGAACTGCAAGTGCGACCTAAGATCTACCGACAAATCTGCTACCAACGTGCCTCAAGACAGTACGGTAGCCCACGACCCACAGCCCGGACTCGACAACAACCCAGGGAGTACAGCACAAATCTTCGCCAAATCTCACCCATACATCGCAAACGCATACCCGGGGGCCAGAGAGGCCGTCGAGAAAGCAGTAAGAAAAGAGGAAAGGAAAGAGGAGAAAAAGAAAATCAGAAAAGCTATACAAGGGCAAAAGCTCACAAATCGTGACTTTCCACATAAAGTACTCGTCTCAAGGGCTTCTATCGACGAGTGGCTCAACCAGCCGTTCAAGTACATGGAGGAGAAAGCCAGAATGCTCACCGATATTCAGAATATACTCGAAGAGGCAGAATACCTCGGAACTGCGGAAAAACATAAAAAAATGCAGAAGGTGGCGCAGTCCCACATCTTTAAGACGAAAGTGAAGGATATAGATGCCTATATTATTGTTAGGGAATGGGTCGATGGAACGTTCACCTTGCACAGCATCTCTGATGCACAGGACTTTATAAAGCATGTAAAAAGAAAATAGCGAAAGGAGCGCAGCTTGCCGGAACTCCAAATCCGGGGCATTCTCCTAACGCTATTCTCACCGCAAATATAAGTAATAATTTCAAAACAACAAAATAAAATGAAGAAAATCTTCCGCAAAAGTACCACAAATATATAAGAAATGAGGCAAAACATCACACCACAACAATACATACAGCTCCTACAGCAAGTATGAAAAAAGGCCAGAAAAACTGACCTTAAAAGTGGTGCGCCGCATAAATGCTTAGCCCCTAACCTCTTGCGAGGCTGTTGCAAATATACGCAATATTTCTTAAATGACAAACAAAAATGAGGAAAAACCCAAATTTAGTTCACAAGTTCGCGGGTTGATAGTCATTAACTCGTAAACTTGTAAACTTAAAATTATGAATACAGCAGCTCTGATGCACAGGACTTTATAAAGCATGTAAACAAAAAATAGCCTCAATGTCACGGCTGGAAATACAATCCAACATAGACGTCAAGACTATTCTCACCGCAAATATAAGTAATAATTTCAAAACAACAAAATAAAATGAAGAAAAATAATTTTGTTCACGAGTTAACGAGTTTACAAGTTAACAAGTTGATTGCCACAATTATGAATTAGCAATATGTCACCACAACAGTTTCTACAGCTCCTACAGCAGTATAGCCGCGAGATAGCGCATGCCAGACAACGCACCCTGCCCATCAAGGTCGGACGCATAGCAAAAGACCACTTCCAGGACAACTTCCGGCGGGGTGGGTTCGTTGACGGGGGACTGCATCCATGGCAGCGCACGCACAGACAGCAGTACGCGCACGGGGCCGGCAAACAGTATAAGCCGCTCATGTCATCACGGCAGATCCTCTACGGATCCATAGCCTATGCGCCCACCGACGCAGCCGTAACCATAGGTACCTCCGTACCATACGCCGACATACACAATTCAGGTGGAGACATCGTAGTAACAAAAAGAATGAAACGATTCTTCTGGGCAAAGTTCCGGGAGGAAAACGGAGACTCGTGGGCAAGGAAACACAAGAATTCCGAGGCCGACTTCTGGTACCGAATGGCGCAAAAGCCCGTAGGCTCAACCATACACATACCGCAGCGGCAGTTCATTGGAGAAAGCCGCGAGCTGGACGAGAAAATCGAACGAGCCATTGACAAGGAAATCGAAGACATCATAAGCAAATAAAAAAACGGACGGCTGACCAATGGCCAGCCCCCGCAGTCGAGGAATCGGTAGTCTTTAACTACGGAATCCTCACTGCAATTATATGAAATAATTTTTGAAATTCAAACTAAACTGAAATAAAAATTGCGGATAGAAGCCCATTGGAGTAATAATAAGCCATGTTTTCGACACAAAACTGGGCAAAGAATAATACAAGCGATGCCTTTTATCACCATAACATTATTGATAAAACTATGAATGGTATAATGTTGTAAAGAAACATTCGGGGGAGAAAAATAAAAAGCCCCCAGCCTGTTAATAGTCATCTCACCTACATATTAACCAATGCACCGTGTGCTCGACCGGGGGCCAATACCCTCGTTCGCACACGGTGCTTTTTGATTCTTGTGTAAGTGAGATGTTGCAAAGATACAAAATTTTTGAATATGAAGATAATAGAGGTCTTGAAATTTAACAGGGAGCTGATAAAAAGGCTAAAAATAGCGGGAATACGTTTGGAAGATGAAGAGTTTGTGGACTTATATACAGATTATACTACGCTGCTGAATCGTGGCGAGAAAGTGTCATATATCGTAGCTCGACTGTCAGAAAAATATGCGGTGAGCGAGCGCAAGGTATATATGCTTATCAAACGGTTCCAAAGCGACTGCAAGTCGCTTGCAGTGTGATTTGACGAAAACGCTCTTTTGCATCGCCGAATATGGCGACCTTTGCCGTATCAAATAAGTGCGACAATGAGAAAACAATATCTTTCAGCACCGCTTCCATTCCAGGGACAGAAGCGGATGTTTGCCCGGGAGTACATTAAGGTACTCCAACAGTACCCTGACGGTACAACCTTCGTGGATTTATTTGGCGGCAGCGGTCTGTTGTCGCATATCGCCAAGTGTCAGAAGCCGAACTCCACCGTTGTGTATAATGACTTTGACGGCTATCGTAAACGGCTGGAAGCCTTGCCCCAAACGAATGCTTTGCTTTCAGAATTACGGGCAATAGTGGATGTGCCACGCCACAAGGCTATCATGGGTACACAGCGCGAACAGGTACTTTCGTGTATCCGCAAGCATGAGCATGACCACGGATACGTTGACTATATCACACTGTCACCTTCCCTCCTTTTTTCGATGAAATATGCTACGGAGTATGCGGACTTGGAAAAGGAAACCCTATACAATAAGATCAAGAGAGTGGACTATCCATCATGCGATGACTACCTCGACGGGCTGACCATAACCTCCAGCGATTACAAGGAAGTGTTTGAGAGATACAAAGATGTGCCAGGCGTGGTGTTCCTCGTCGACCCTCCGTATCTGAGCACGGACAGCAAGACCTACAGGATGTGCTGGAAACTGTCCGATTACCTCGATGTGCTGACAGTTCTCGCCGGGCATAGATTCATCTACTTCACCTCGAACAAATCCTCCGTCATAGAGCTGTGCGACTGGATGGGAAATCACCCTAACCTTGGCAACCCTTTCAGGAACTGCCACCGCAAGGAGTTCAACGCTCACATGAATTACAGTTCGTCCTACACGGACATCATGCTCTATACGGATGTTGCTTGAATAACATTCTAATACCGTTTGAACGATGAACAAATACTATCAGATACTGAACAAGATCCTGGAACAAGGAAAAACTCAGACCAACAAGAAAGGTAACATCCGCTATCTGCTCAATGAGCAGCTGTTCTTGACTCCTGCCGACTTACTTGATATATTTGAGAGCCATGGCATAGCTCGCAAGAAGTTGAGGAATGAGCTACAACTCTTCATGAAGGGTGAGCGGCAGGTGGAGAGATACCGCGAGGCAGGTATCAACTGGTGGGACTATTGCGGTTCCGTGCTCGTCAATAGTTATCCGACTTACTTTGAGAAACTGCCGCCTTTGTTAGCGAGGATAAACCGCGAGAAGCGCAACTCGAAGAATTATGTGCTGTTCCTCGGTGAAACAGGAGCAGAAAGCAATCAGGCTCCGTGCCTCAGCCTGGTACAATTCCAAATTGA